>ERZ1673817.3-NODE-3-length-265117-cov-25.446601_pt1 | contig 265117 bp, 243 predicted proteins | sample MGYA00580146_ERZ1673817 | MGnify/ENA primary metagenome ERZ1673817 (study PRJEB41219, sample SAMN04549607) | soil metagenome | isolation source: soil | place: USA: New Mexico, Bitter Lake NWR | collected 2008-11-15 ...
CATGTTCATAATTTTTATTCTTGATTAAGTCTTTATATTTATTTTGAATACTCTCAATAGCTTCTTCAGGTATTTTAATATTGTATGTTTTAAGAGTTTCAATAATATGTGCAATTGTCTTACCATCTAAGATATCCCAGTTAATTTTCCTAATAATTAATTTCAATAAATCCTTAGTTTCTTTTTCGTTTTTAGTTTTATACCCATAGTAGTCACTTATTTGTTTAACCATATTTGTACTCTCTATTGAGAACTCTTTTTGTATAATTTTTGAATAACCTCCATCAATGCCTTGGTGATCTTCTAACATCTCCTTTAGAATTTTACTTTTCCTTACATCTTTATTAAAATGTTCAAGGAATTTTAAAGCTAAATAAGTTCCCTGCTCATCACTAGGTCCCTCTAGTGCAGCATTCCATCCACCATCATTATTTTGATTTGCATATAGTAAAGAAAATATTTTATCTGGCGGTTTATTGTAGTCTAATTTATAATAATTTAACAAATCAATTATTTCTAGTGATGTATTCAATTCAAATAAATCCAATTTAGTTTTAGAAAATGTTTCATTAACGTATTTAACCATTATTTTTTTATCTGATTCAGGAATCTGATGATTATGGTTAAACTTTAATAAAAGAATATTTTTGAAATAAATCAATCTGGCGTTGCTTAAAGAATTATCCAGTTTAATATTTGCTATCCAATCTTCTTTTATTTTTGTTTTATCCAATTGTAAAAAATCTTCAATCTGGCTAGCCATATATGTAGATATTAAATAATCTTTCAGTTTCTCATTCCCATAAGTATCAAAAGAATAGTATCCGTCTCTGTAAAGCTTGACAAACATTTTTTCTAAAAGTGCATTTATTTTTTTATTTTTGAACTCCCCTAAATTTTCCAAAATATTTACTGTATAATATAAATCGTCCATCATAATATTTTTATCTTCAATATCTGCTAAGTTATTTTCTAACATTATTATTGTTTTTCTTTTATTTGTAAAGCTATTAACACCTAGTAATTTCAATGACTCCATAATATAATATGTGGAGTAAATATTCCCTCCATAGTAAATAAAAGGAATGCTGTATCCCCCTTCATACATACGCAGTTTCCCTTCATAAATAAGAAACTGTGTTCTTATGTCTTGTAAGTCTAAATTTCCTGTTTCGTTTCTATTCTTAATTGTTTGGTTAGTAGTTTCACTTATACAGCCAAATAAAATGATTATTATAATAAAGATCAGACTTATATTTTTGAACATTAACTTCATAATTTATTCTCCTTGTATACTTTATATATATACTTATAAAAAGACTGGTGTTAGTATAGTTTCATGGACACATCTTAGTTAAAATTTTTTATAACTGCTATAATAAAAACGAAGGGATGTGTCCTCTATGGGTAAATTTTAATGAAGATTTCAAAAAAATGGTTGTTGAACTTTATCACTCAGGAAGTGCAGTTAAGGATTTAAGTAGCGAACATGGCGCTTCAGATATAACGATTTATAAATGGATTAAAAAATATTCTCCTGTTCATTTAGAAGATGGCTCAACTTTAACTCCAGATGATTATGCGAAGTTACAAAAACAACTCCGGCGTTTACAGGAGGAAAATGAAATATAAAAAAAGCTATGGCCATATTCGCGAAAGGATAAATCCCCATGAAATAATCGAAGTGATTGATGAATGAAAAGACCAGTATACTGTCAAAACCCTTTGTGATGCATTAGAATTCCTGAGAAGTTCGTATTATGATTCTAAAAATAAGCAGGAGTCCAATCGTGCTCGTGAAAATAAAGAATTAACCGAGAAAATTAAAGAAATTCATTTGAAAAGCTCTAAACGTTATGGAGCCCCGAAGATTCATGAGGCACTTAAAAAAGCTAGTTATGTAGTCAGTGAAAAAAGAGTACAGCGTTTGATGAAAAAAGCCGGGATCCGTTCAATTATTACAAAAAAATAACGTCCTCATTGCAGTAGTAAAGGCGTAGTCGTTGATCACCCAAATATATTAAATCAAGATTTTTCAACAACCACCATTAATGAAAATGGGCAGCTGACATCACCTATATTCATACCATCAAAGATGGGTGGTGTTATTTGGCATCGGTCATGGATCTCCATTCCAAAAAAATTATCGGTTATTCCTTTTCACGGAATATGACGACAGAGCTGGTCATGAAAGCTTTTGATAATGCGTACTCAACACAACAACCAAAAGAAGGATTAATCCTTCATTAGACTTAGGCTCCCAATATACGAGTGAGGAATTCCAACAATATCAGCAATCAAAAGGAATGAAGCATTCCTTTAGCAAAAAAGGCTATCCATATGATAATACCTGCATGGAATCCTTTCATGCTATTTTGAAAAAAGAAGAAATCTAGCAAGTACGATACTTAGATTATCGTTCTGCTCAATTATCTTTAAATATATTGAGGGCTGGTACAATCGTCAAAGAATCCATGGAAGTTTAAGTTATTTGACCCCTCAAGAAGTAGAGGATCAAATCAAAGGGCAGCATGAACCACTACATTTTTATCGAGCGCTCTGCTTTATATGGAGAGGTGGGCGTGGTAGGCTATTTAGCCTTGCGAAATATGACCTCCCTTTCGCCCTTCGCAAGATACCACGCCCACAGATGCTCCATGTCAAGCGTCAAAATACAACCAACTATTTTGGTGCGATAACCAAAATTTCCCTTTAACTAAATTATGTCCGAAATATTGACCTAGATCCAGACCTTGTTCTATATGAACAAGATCTTTTTACTAATCATAGATATTAGTCTATAGTAGCTACTGCTGTTGTACGATAGTCATATCCTTGTGGGCTCCGTACAGTAGTTGTGGTATCTAAAGTTGCTTTGCCAAGAGATATCCAGCTAGATGCACTACCATTATTAAAAGTCACAGCATGAACATTAGTACCATATCTTTTTTCACCATTATATGTTGCTACTTTTGAATCGCTAGTAACAGAAAAACCTGCTGGCCAAGATATTGATACAGCTACACCGGAATAAGCTAATTTTTGGTCAATTTTAATCCATTGTGCCGTTCCAGATCCAGTCCATTTACCAATACCCGATCCTGCCACGCTTGTCCAATGTACTTTTCCATTATTCCAATGGTATCCCTGAACCTGTGACATGGAAGTAGCATAAACATTTTTAGAATCTTTTTGATCATAACGGAAAGCATCACTACACTCCTTAGTACATATACTAGCTCCAAGAGTAGTAATTCCTCCATTATTACTGGTATTAGAAATTAATTCTTTTTCACCTTCTTCTTTATATTTTTCCAATAATTCAGCAACAATCTTCTCTGTATCTTCTCCTGAGATTGTAATAATGTCTTCAGTTACTTTTTCAACAGTAGCATTTGTATACTTTTTCTTAATAGAGTCTAATGAAGTCGTTCCATCCTTAGCAAAGGCAAAGTTTGTTCCACCTAATAATAGAGATAAGCCTAAAACTCCAGATAAGATTTTTTTCAATACCATTTCCTCCTCATTCATTATCTTATCAAGCCGGCCGACTTCACCCTTACTGTATCAAAATGAACAAGAAAAAACATCCGTATTTTCCGCAAATTTGATTGCGGAAAATACCTATTTTTTCAAAAAATAATGACATAAATTGTAATATAGTGTAAAATTTTGATGAAAATATTGGTTGGCGGTAGATATTATGAACCAAAACTTATGGAATGTTCTTCAAACACTACTAGAAAAAGATTCCATTTGAACAACGGAACTTGCGTTAGCAAGGAGAAGTTAAACCCAGAAGTCTTCTCATCATTAGTGGAGTCTCTGCAAGATGGATGGAGATCAACAGGTATCAGATAAATATTGTCGGAAGAAGCGAAATAAAGACTTTTTGCAAAATCATTTGTCCACTAACTGCATGTTTCACCCATGAGTGGCAAAACGCTTGTAATGGACAATGGAGAGACTTGCATTTGGTCATAGAGTATTATTTGTCCCTTGTAAGACTAGTTTGCGAACAAAGCGAGATTCATCATCAAAACATATTGGGGATCCATTGCAACGAACATCGGTATTGCCAGTCAGCTAAAAATGAGCATTGGTGCTGTTTTTTTCGTGCGTGCTCCCAATTGTTCCATGTAGGCTTAAAGTTGGTTCATCATCCGTTCTTGCTGTTGAATCATTTGCTTTTGTTGCTGGGCGATGGATTTTGCCAGATTTATTGGCAAAGCCCTTGAACCAACTCAGTTCTTGTTGGTATACCGCTGCAATTAGTCCCCGGTTCATGTTCCCATTCTTCTCCCATCCCTACATCACTCCTGTCTTCATTTGGAGAACAACGGTAAGGGGTAAACAGAATATAGGCAAATTTATAGCAATAAACTGAGTAGTTAACTCATAAATTATCATTCATAGTAATAAAAGCATACTTCGATTGGTTAAGAAGCAGTGCCATATCCCGCTTTATCGTCACTGCCAATAATCGGATCATACCAAACATAAAAATTATAAGTTCGGTAATTTATTCAAATTCTTTGTTCATTTTCAAAAGTTCGATGATTCCTTTGCTTGTATATTTTTTAAGGATAATATGGACGATGACGCGATTGATAAGAAGCAGAATGAGTAACAAAAAAATGACAAGAAAAATTAGATAACCAATAGAGTGAAGCGGAACCAACAGCAATCCTACCAATATTGTATACGAAATGATAACTGCAATAACCTTAAAAAAGATATGGTTGATATTATATGAATATATTTCTTGAACGCTCTCATTACTATACCCATACTGTTTCAAAATCCCCATATCTCTTTGTTGGACTTTGAGATATGAGTTGAAAGAGAGGATAACATGTGTAGCAGTGATCAAAAGAATAACCAGAGCCAATAAAGAAGCAAGGATCGCCGTATTTTTCATAGATCCAGTGAAATTATCAAACGCTTTAAAAGTGTATCTTGTGTTATAACCAAGATCGTTCAATAATCTGGCTGCCGCTTCGACATCCGTAATCTTATCGACATAAATATACATATTTTTGAGCACTTGAATGCCGAACGGATTGTCCTGATCATATTTTTTCACGAATTCATCCCAGCGCACGTGAAATGCGATTTCAATCATTTTTTCAAATGTATGACTACCAACATATAAAATGCCTGTATCTGAGATTACCTCATCGCCTTCATATAATGTAAATGGATTCCTTTCAAAGACGCCGCCTTGATTGGCCACAGGAAAATCGACATTCTGCTGGCTGCTGAATCCCCCCTCTTGAACGTCGATCACTGGAATTTTCAGAACTGATCTTTGTTTGATTGTTTTCCTTGCACATGTCGTATTTACTTCCAAATGGCAATTTCCAAGCAAACGGGCAGCCCCTTCGTCTAAACCATATATAAAGTATGTATTGCCATTCTCATCTTGAACCCCAAAACTGAGTTGATATAGTTTGTATAATTGAAATTTCACATTTGGCAGATGTTTTGAGATTGCCTCTTTGACCTTGTCTTCATCTTGAAACGTTAAAAACTGTATCTGCGTGTTCCCTTCTCTTTTGCTAGTGATCTCGATCATATGTGTATTGTCGTTCCGAATAAAGTCTTTATCCACTTGTAAATATTGATTAATGAAAAAAACCGATGCTGTTGAAATTAAAACGAGCGACAAGATAAACAATCCAATCGATATTTTTAAATATGAGCTGGATTTCTTTAAAATGAGCTTGGAAATCTGCCTTGCTATTTTTTTATTCATATTGCAAACTCCCGTTCACTAATTTTAAATGAATGCTATTACTCGGCATCTGATCATTCTCATGGCTCACAATAATAATCAGTTTATTCCTAAAAGCATGAGTAATTGCATCCAAAATGCTCTTCCTGTTCTTAGCGTCTAGCTTCGACGTCGGTTCGTCCATGAGTACAATATCTGGATTCGACATAAACACATTGGCCAATTGAACACGCCGTTTTTCTCCACCTGACAGCATGGAAACCTTTCGATCTATTAAATCAATGATGTGAAAACTCCTTAAGACATCATGCGCTGTTTTTTCGAATCCGGCAGCATCAGGATGAAGTACAGCATATTTGATATACAAGTTCTCTTGAACAGTTAAATTGGAAAACAACATATCATCTTGAAAGAGGTATTCGATTTTTAAATCCCCCGCCCTCTCTACCTCACCTTCATCTGCATGAATATATCCGGCTATGATGTTCAATAATGTTGTTTTTCCTGAACCGCTTTCACCGCGAATAACATATATATTTCCGTCTTTGAATTCAAAATGGACATGATTCAAGACCTTTTTCCCGTTAAAGTTTTTCGTCACATTTGTAAGCTTCAGCATGATCATAGGCACTCCTTTGCTCCGCTGTACACCCTATTTTATGCTCATTGAATCGTAATTCGTTTGATATCCCTTTGGCCGTAAACGATGATCTCATTTTTCTCAATCGAAAAATCGATCACATCCGTCGCAGACCCTATGTGTTTCTTCGTTTGCGTGTCGATCACGTCCAGTATCAAAGTCGCATCACGATTAGGGTAAATTTGGATTAACATTTGACTGTCTTGATCGAAATAATTCAGGATTTTTTTAGTAAAAACATTGTTACCATGATATATTTTTTCTTTATCCGTTCGATACAGCTGATCATTGAGACAATACAACTCACCGGCTTCTAGGCCAGTTTCGAGTAATTGCGGCATATTGTTTCGATCAGACAAGTCTAGCACGTACAATGAATAGGAGTCTGTAGGTTTATCATAAGCAGTGTAATAAAGCTGATTATGTATGATGACCCCATAAGATATCAGCCCTTTTGCATTAGGATAATCGATCAACTGATGTTCTCCTGCATCCAAACGAACAATAGAGCGCTTTATTTCTGCACCATTTTTGTCGCAGTATAGCATGATAAAAAAGAATCTTTTTCCATCCGTAGCCAAAGGGAAAATGGCTTGCTGATCCTCTAGACGATAGATTTCTTTTATTTGATTTTGATGAATACGCAAAATTGAAAAGTCTTTAGCGTGACTATCCCCTGCAGTGTAGTAGTTGCTTTTTGTATTAAACTCGTATACAACGTAATTTGGTCTATTCGTTTGTTGCTCTATCGTTTTCGTTGCCAGATTGTATGCCAATAACTTTTGAGTAAACCTGTTATATAGAATCATGCAGCTGTCTTTCGATTGACACTTGGGCAAGGTTACGCCCTGCCCCGACAAAGACGAACTATTGTTTTCTGAATTATTATTTTCATTTACGATACTACAGCCAGAAACAAAATAAAATACTATGCCCATTATGAGCATAACTACTCTTTTCATTCATTCACCTCACGAGCAGATAATCTTTGATTATATCAAGCGTGCTTAATACAATCATCAGATTGCATGCTATTAGAACTAACGGCTACAACATGCTCTAGATATATAATTATGAGCCGGCAGCAGTCTAATTATCTCTCCGATCACACCGACCCGCCGGCCCGTAATATTTCTGACCTTATTCTAATTTACTATTCTCATAGCAAAGTGTAGCGCTTGTACCTAAACTTTTTTATTAAACCCCAGCAGAGATGTAATAGGTTCTAGGATCTCCTTTTAGTTTTACATATGCTGTATTGATTGTTGCAATAGTGCCACTTCTATAATCCTTCTCAGGGGCTATAACAATGTTTGAACGCCAAGAAGAACTTTTTGCTCCGTTGGTATTTGTCCAATATTTTACTTTTGTTTGGACAGTTTGCCATGATGATGAAGCACCAGCACTAGCACCATCTCCAGAAACCCCCATGGTAATAGAAGCGGAATTTCTTAAAGATGCAGTACTGTACCACTCAGTCTTAATCATTTCTACAGTGACATTACCACTATAAACTGCTGAAACTTGCCAGTCCCATTGTATAGTATTCCCTGAATACGTTGCTGAAGTTGATCGCCAAACATTAGAAGTTAATGTCCCTTGCCCGCCAGGAATTGTATAATCTTTTGCTTGAGAAACAGCAAACACCTTTGAATTCGAAATAGACAGAGAAAAACTTAAAACAGAAATAAGAAGCACAACAAACAAGCCTTTCAACCATCCTGAACCAATTCTCAGAAAAAACATAAATACCCCCCTTAATTTTAAAATGACAGCCGGCTTCACCCCCACTATATCAAAATAAATCTGAAAAAACATCCGTATTTTCCGCAAATTTGATTGCGGAAAATACCTATTTTTTAGAAAACCATGACAAAAGTTGTAATATAGTGTAAAATTTTGATAGAAATATTGGTTGGAGGTAGATATTATGAACCAAAACTTATGGAATGTTCTTCAAACACTACTAGAGAGAGATTCCGTCGGAACAACTGAACTTGCGTTAGCGAGGGAGAGTTTAAGTCCAGAAGTATTTTCAGCACTGGTAGAATATATGCAGAACGGATTCAAAGCAAACGGAGATCAGTGGGTGTAGGATTGAATGAATATTGTTGGAAGAAACGAAATAAGAGCTTTCCTACAAAATCACTTATCTACTAACTGCATGTTAGAACAAGAGATCATTCAATATATTTTCCATATGCTGCACCGCAAAGGAAAAATATTTAATCATGATGAAACCTATTTTTCATGGGGAGAATTTTATACGTACGTATCCTCATTCCGTTTTGATGAGGATACGTGCACACAATCTGTTATCGCTCACGCTGCGGCCATTGGGCTTCTTATTTTAGCGACCGACATTTTTGATGAGATTTCCGATCATGATCAAAGTGATGAGATCATCAGCCAGTTATCTATAGGCGAAACGGTCACCATTGCCAATGCGATTATGATGGAAGCGTTCCGACTCATTCTTCACAACTCTAAGACAGATGTGTATGAAAAGTTTGCTATTATCATCCATGAGTTGCAAAACGCTTGTAATGGACAATGGAGAGACTTGCATTTTGTCATTTCTGAACATGTTCCGACAGAAGAAGAGTATTTTCATCTCATCCAACAAAAGTCTTCGTCCTTAGTAAAACTAGTTTGTGAACTCAGCGATATCCATAACCAAAACATATGGGGACCCATTGCAACTGACATCGGCATCGCTGGCCAACTGAAAAATGACGCAAAAGATATTCTTTCTGATGATAAGAGTGATTTAATAAACCAAAAGGCCACTCTTCCTTTCATTAAAGCCGTTGAATATAGTATCGAAAAAGATAATGGGTGGCTGCTAAAGAAACTTCGGCAACTGAAAGCAAATGATCACAACTCTCTATTAATGCAGGAGATTAAGAACTATATACGTAAAACCGGAGCAATCGATTACTGCTTCATTCTTTCCAAAGTCTATATGAATAAAGCAGTGGACCAGCTTACTGCCCATTTTCCGGAAAAACAAGTTCAAGTGAATCTGTTAAAAAGTTATCTTGAAAGCTAGGGATAATATGAACAAAAAAGTTTTTCCCTTTGTCATGCCACTCATTTTTGTCCTTATTATTTGTTATACTCTATTGAAAATGTACAATGAGCACTTTTCGTTCCAGCATTATTTCACGATGTTCATTGGAATGGCGTTTTTGTTTATTGGCATCTATAGCTATGTGCAAAAACCGAACTCGATCGTCGTTCAACATTTTTTAGCGTTAATGTTTATAAGCGGACTAGCTATTGCTTTGTCCACACCTTCTAGCTGGGATATAAAACCGGCAAAAGAATTGGAAGTAATTGCTGTCTCTTTTGCTCCCTATATTCTTATGAAATTTTTTGAGCATTTCCCTTCATCAACAAAACCGACATTTTTTCATCAAGTACGGATGATCACATTATTGATTGCCATTTTCGCAACACTCATTTATTTCTTAATAGGTATTAGTCACCATGTCATCGTCAGCAAGATCGTTCGACCATGCATTGTCGTGAACATGGTTCTATCGTTACTATCTTGTATTGTTATTTTTTATTTACATCTTCAATCCAATTCCGATAAAATAAAAAACCAAATGTATCTTTTAATCGCTGGTTTCGTGCTATCGTTTGCTCCTGTTGTCATTTTTAGCTTAATTCCAGATGTATTTTTTTCTTTTTCGGGCGTTCCTTTTCATTATAGTCTTAGCAGCATCATCGTCTTTCCGATGACACTGTCATATCTATTAACAAAGCAAGAAATCGTTGATTTTCGAGAAATCTTTCGAAAAATTAGTTTCCAATTATCGGTTATTATTTTGAGTCTAGTTGTATTTAACCTATTATTGTCTATGTTTTACAATATCCACTTAAAGTCAGCAATTTTAATAAACACCTTACTCGTATGCACCTTCGTTGTTTACGACCTGATCCACAAAGGATTGGAACCTTTAAAAATGAAAAAATGGAACATTAAGAATCAAGAAATTCAAAAAGAAAAACTGCTCATTCTTCAGCAATTACTGAACGGGAAACATTTGGAATATTGCGCAAAACTCATTGCTGATTTAATACACAAAACGATCGATGTCAGCGGAGTATGCATGATATGGAACAACGATAACATCCCTATGATTTTGCATAAAACAGGAGTTTTTCTTCATTTTGATAATACGGAGCTACTGACTTATGTGGATGAGAGCTACGATTCTATGAAATTTAATATAAATGGGAGAAACGTTTTTGCTTATCCCATGAACGTTGGTACTACCAATATGGGATGGATCATCGTCGGAGAGAAAAATAATGCGACTATCATGGAAAAAGAAGAAGAACAATTAATCGAAAAGATTCAAATCAATGCCACAGAATTATTCACTAGCGCTAAAACATTACAGCAAATCGAAAAACAGTTAAAGGAAACAATGGAAGAAACCAAGACTTATGAACAATTTCATTTGCTGTTGCTTAATGAACAAGAAGAGGAAAAAAAGAAATTATCTGTTTTTCTCCATGATGAGGTGTTGCAAAATTTAATCCTGCTTTTTAATAAACTTGAATTGCTAAGCAAAAATAAAAAAATGGATAACGGAGTTTTCGAAGACATCAAAGAGTCGCTCCGTAACAGTATTTTTGAAATAAGGGAAATGTGCCATGAGCTATATCCGGTTATAGTAGAAGATTTGGGATTGGAAAAAAGTCTCTATTTACTAAAAAGAAAATGTCAAACGAACCATAATGTTACCATTGAGATTGATTATAATACGAATCTGAGAGTCATTCCCGCTTCCCTCTCTATTCAAGTGTTTCGAATGATCAAAGAATTGGTTTACAACGCTATCAAGCATTCTTCGTCAAAGAAGGTTTTCGTTTCTGTTATAGAAATGAATCATTTCCTAAACATAAAAGTAAAAGATCATGGTATTGGATTCAAAGTACCGAATCGTTTATCGGAGTTATCGCAAGACAATCATTTAGGCTTGATTACGATTCAAAAACGAGTCCATCAGTTAAAAGGCACACTTGACATACAGTCTGAACCGGGGAACGGGACTTGCATTTCGATAACTCTGCCAATAGATAGGGATGGAACAAATGAAAATCAAAGTATTACTAGTAGACGATCATTTATTGGTGATGCTCGGGATTCAACAATTGTTAGAAAAAGAAGCTGATTTAGAGGTTGTAAATACGATTTGTCATCCCGCCCGCTTAGAGGAGGAAATCATCAAGCACAACCCGGATGTCATTGTCATGGATATAAGAATGAAAAACGATAACGGGATTGAATGGACGAAGAAAATCACGGAAACATATCCAACATGTAAAGTCGTTATCTTATCAGGATATGACTATGACGAATACATTCACGCTGCTTATGAAGCTGGAGCTTATGCGTTTGTGACAAAAGAAAATTCCGCCTTTGAATTGGCCAATGCGATTAGGCAAAGCCATTTAGGAATCAAATCTTTCCCGATTGACCGATTATCCAATTATAATCCCCCTCTCACAAACGTAGAATTAAAAATCCTCCAATTCATTTCCGAGGATAGGACAAACGCAGAAATTAGCGAGCTGTTAAACATCAGCAAAAGAACGGTCGAGCATCATGTATCTTCCATTCTGCGAAAACTGGATGTCGACTCACGGGTCGGAGCGGTTGTCAAAGCGATGAAACTAGGAATATTGGAATAAAAACAGCCCGATGGAATGCGTCCATCGGGCAAACAGCTCATCTAGAAATACACGATGTAAATAACAAGCGCCAAGACGATACGATAAACGGCAAACGGCACGAGGCGGATTTGGTTAATAAGCCTTAAGAAAAAGCGAATCGAAACAAGCGCGAACACAAACGCGCTTATAAAGCCAGCGATGAAAAACGGCAAAGCGTCCATCGTAAAATACTGCCAGTTTTTCAGTAAAGACAGCACACTCGCTCCCAACATAATCGGGACAGCCATAATAAACGTAAAATCGGCGGCCGCCCGGTGGCTCATTCCTACCAGCACCCCGCCGGAAATCGTCGAACCGGAACGGGAGAATCCTGGCCATAACGACAAACATTGAACAAGACCAACAATAAACGCCTGCTTATATGTTATTTGGTCGACCGTTTGCGCTTTCGGCGCTTTTTTGGCAAATATATCAGCAGCGATCATTAATAACGCCCCAAGCACTAATCCTATCAGCACGGTTGCAGTCGAAAATAAGTGCTCATCAATATAATCCTCAAATAACACCCCTAATACGCCTGCCGGAATAAGTCCGACAATCACTTGCATTAGTTTCAGGCGCGGCTGCCCATCGCGATGGCGTCCGCGCAGCCCAAGCAAGTCGATAAAGCGTTCTTTAAACACAACAACGACCGCCAAAATCGAGCCGAGCTGGATGACGACTTTAAACGTGTTTGCCGCGTATTTTCCTAAAAACTCCTGCGATTTCAGCCACATATCATCGACGATAATCATATGGCCCGTGGAAGACACAGGGGCAAATTCCGTTAATCCTTCGACCATTCCTAAAATGATTGCTTTCAAGATCATGATAATATCCATTGCGAGCATTCCTTTCCCTTCACAATATCGTCTTTTCTCTGCAAAAATCAATGCCGCCTTTATAAGAATACGAGAAATCCTTTTTATCGTCGACCCTATTTTTCAGAAATGGCAATGGCGTTTTTTTGGCGATGAGCCGAGACCATGGCGAAAGAGAAAGCTGAAAATAGTAAATTTGTACACTAATTTCTTCGCATAAGAACACAGCCAAAAGTGGGATGTTTTCCGGCAGCCACGTCCATCAATGTATCAAAACTTAAAGCTTGCGCTGATCCATGCGTGGAGTTTTCCATCGAGATGGATTGTCCGATTTTGCCCGCTGGCGGCTTTATTGTATATGGAATTCAACAGTTTCATTGCAACTTTTTTCAAAAAATATATGTTACAATTGCCCGGCTTCCGCCGCCAAAAAAAGACAGGCATTTCCCTGCGTTGGTTAGCCATTCCGCACATCCACGTTTTCAAGCAGACGGCGGCGGACCTCCGCCGGGCACACCCGTTCGCGTCCGACCGACTCATAAATGATCCCTGCCTCGCGCGCGCTGTCCAGACTGTAACAATTCCGCCCATCTAAGACAAGCGGCGTTTTCATCAAAGCAGCATATTGCCGGATGTCAAATTGCCGGATTTCTTGCCATTCCGTGAAAATAAAACAAATATCCGCGTTTGTTATCGCTTCGGCGATCGTCGAACAATACACAACTTCCTTTTGGAATACGCGCTTTGCGTTTTCCATCCCGGCAGGATCCCATACCCGGACATTCGCTCCTTCTTCGAGAAGTACCGCGATATTGGCAAGGGAAGGCGCTTCTCTTATATCATCCGTTCCCGGCTTAAACGTAAGGCCCAGCACCGCCACTTCCAATCCGCGGAAATGGTTCACGTACGTTCTTGCCTTTTCGATTAATTTGACTTTTTGCCTTTCATTTACTTCCATCGCCGCTTGTACCGTTTTCAATTCATAATCGCAACCGGCCGCAAGCCAATGCAATGCTTTGGTGTCTTTCGGGAAACACGAGCCGCCATAACCAATGCCAGCGCGCAAAAACTGGCTCCCAATCCGCGGATCCATTCCCATTCCTGCTGTGACGTCTTCGATATTGGCGCCAACCATTTCGCATACATTCGCGATTTCATTAATATAGGATATTTTTAAGGCAAGAAAAACGTTGGCTGCGTATTTCACCATTTCTGCGCTTTTCCGGTCTGTCACGACATAAGGAAGAGCAAACGGATCATACACCTCTTTCATCACCTTCTCCGCCTGCGGCGATTCCACTCCTAATACAATTCTCGACGCGTACAGCATATCTTTGACCGCCGTCCCTTGTGATAAAAACTCGGGATTCGCAACAACTTCAATGTGAACTGGATTTTTCCGATTCTCCTCTATCCAACGTTCCACTTGATCCCCTGTGCCAACAGGAACAGTCGATTTCACCGCCACCACGCAATCTTTTTCCGCCGCCTCTGCGATCTGCTTTGCCGCTTCCCGCACATACCGCAAATTCACAGATCCATCCGGCTCTTCCGGAGTGCCGACAGCGATGATAATCACATCGGCCCGTCGGTACGCCGCCGCGCCATCAGTCGTAAACAACAGCCGCTCGCGGTTTTTCTTCAGCAATTCCTCCAATCCAGGCTCATAGATCGGCGATTTCCCGCTTTGCAGCAACGCCACTTTTCCGGCATCTATATCCACGCACGCGACTTTATGCCCTTTTTCCGCCAGGCACGCCGCTGTGACTAGTCCAACATATCCCGCACCAGCTACAGCAATATCCATAACTTTATCACACCTTTTGATCGTTAACTCCGCTCCGCAAACACGATGATATCAGGAGAAATCTAGTATATGGCAATCCATAACAAACATTCGCATTTCCCTAAGATATTCTCAATTATGAAGTTATTATAACTGATAATGAACCTCTTTTGCATTTTTCATCGTATATGTCAGTGCAGATCCATCACATATGTGAGCGCCCTAAAGGAAGTATTTCCTCATCTTCACGTAAATGAAGCATGTTATAAAAGCGGTCTGCCACATAAAGAAATAAAGGGCAATTGAGGAGCACATAATGATTGGAGGAAATCCGGAATACGCTTGCCCTGAGAGGCAACACAAAAAACAGCAATACGAATAGGCAAATCATGCTAGTGAACAACCTGAATTTCCGCGTTAATTTGCCCGCCGCGGTCGGCAAACACAAGTCGCAACTCGTTTTACCATCTTTCGTTTCTTCTGCAAGCACCTTATTTTTATTGTACACCGGCAATGCGACCGCATCCGCAATCATCATCCACTTTCGGCTTGAAATGGCTGAACAACTGTTTTAACATGAAATCTATTTTCAATCAAAGTATCCTTCTGTAATTTTTTAAGGAAGAGCGATTTTCTTTTCTATTAAAATCGAATGGTCTTTTCCCACGATATTACCGTATTCCGTCGCTTCGCTTTTAAATAATAAAACAGGCTTCGGAAAAATAACAAAATAAATAATTGCGCATACGTAAAATAAAGAATAAAGCCAATGAATAAATTTAGCGGCGAAAACGTTCTTTCCGCAGCCTGGGCGCTAAACAGCTGCACTGTGTAGATTAAATAAGAAACATACCATATCATCAACATTGGCAGCGGAATGGTTAAGCTCACATATCCAAAAATACCTGCAATAAATAAGCAATCCGAAACCATCAGAAACATTAAAAATAGGACATATACAAGCAGCTGCTGAAGCGTGTGGACAAGCATCCTTCCTTTATAATAATCAAAGGAAGAAAGCATTTTTTCAATCACATAAAGATTTCCTTGCAGCCATCGTGTTCGCTGCCGGATAAGAACATCCAGTTTCTCCGGCTCCTGTTCCCACGTCACCGATTCCGGAACAATCGGAAGCAATCCCCCTGCCCTTGTAATTCGCAGTGTCAATTCAGCGTCTTCCGCCAATGCGTATACATCGTAATTTCCCACTTCTTCGATCACCGAACGCTTCACCAACATATTGGTTCCTGTCAATGACCCCGTCCGGAATAAAAACCATCTCCCCGCTTGCATTAATAGCTGAAACACTTGAAATTCTAGCGATATCATACGAGTTAGCCAATTTTTTTGCTCATTTACCGTTCTGACATAACCAACCGCCCCCGCTGCTCCAACCGTAGTCTCGGCTGCCTCTACAAGCAAGGTTAGCGCCTGGGGTTCCGGCTGATTATCTGCATCATACACGGCAAAATATTCGGAACCGGAGATTTCCAGCCCATAATTTAACACTCTCGACTTTCCTTTTGGAAATCCTTGCGGAACACGAATGTGATGAACATGCTTAAATCTTTCCGCAAACGCGTCGGCGATCATTCCCGTATCATCTTCTGAATTGTCATTTAAAACATAGATGTGCAACTCTCCAGGATATTGTAATTTCACCATTGCTTCTAACGTTTTCCCGATGACTTTTCCTTCATTATGGGCCGGAATCAACACATCTACACTTGGGTAGCGGTCCAACATTATTCGTTTCTTTCGTTTCAAGCGATAATACAGGCCAAATACCGTCAAAACGGAATAGTACAACAGAACAATCGAAAACACGGAGGAAATAACGATAAACAAGGTGTTCATGAAGAAACGCCCTCCTCCGTTATGGAACCAATTTCTTTGATTTCTTTCACAATCTCTTCTTCTTGAATACGGATCGTCTCTCTCACTTTCAAAAAATAGCGATCCATTGCAATCCTCATTCCTTTTTCATCCGTATTTTGCAATAAAACGACAAACGTCATATCATCCCATTTTCCCACCAAATCATATCTTTCGCGGAATGTCTGAACTGCCAAAGCGGTCAATTGATCAAGCAAAGCATTGCGAACAGAAACAGGAAAAGATTCCAACGAAAAATAAATTTCATATCCCTTCTCTCCGCGCCGTTCCATTGCCTTATTGACAAGAGCCCTTCTCTCTTCAAACTCTTGCCTCGTCAATACTTTTGAAGAACCAACGTACTTCATAAATGCAGCCACTTGTTCTTTGAGATGATGATTTTCCTCTTCCAATCCCTTCAGCCAATACAGACATACATACATCATGACCATATGAAACATCATAACGATATGATGAAAGATAGCCCGCAGCTGAATGTCCGCGTCCCATCCGCTGATTAATGCCGTGACTAGTTCAGCCAGCGCTGTGGCTAAAATATAAGCAATAAGCAAAACAAATCCCTGCCTGCGGGACAAAACAGCAAAAAAGAAAATGGCCAACACATACTGAATCACCACTGCAAGGACTTGATCTTTTGGAAATATATAGTTTATACTAACCGGAAAAAGCAAACAGATGCCGATATAAAGCCAACTAAATTTTTGTCTCATCGTTCCTCCCATTTTCATATGATCATTCCGCAACTCCTGCTAAATAATATAGAAAGTCACCAAAAGCAGAATGTCCTTTAGGATTACTTTTGTTCCATCATCCATTTCCTACATTGTTATTTTACTATAGCTATCGTCATCATTCTTTTATCATTATCTGGAATAAATGTTAACTTTTTATAAAAATATTCTGTCTATGATGTTCCTTACAACAAGGACACGAATCTATATAAATGTAACTTAGAAATTCAATCTCCGTATAATATTGGTTCATTTGGTTGATACTGCTCCTAAGAAACCGAACGGAAAAGGAGCAGAGCATAACCGATGAAACGATTGAAAATCACAGATGACCATGGATTCACAGCTCGGAAATTACGAAAAGAAGAACGAAAAATCAAAGATGCTTCTTTGCGTCAACGAGTGACCGCCGTCCGATTGATCATGGAAGGCTATCTCGGGAAAGAAGTGGCAGAGATGTTGAACCTCCATCGTCAATCCGTGTCTACCTATGTCCAGTTATTTAATGAAGGTGGATTGGAGAAGTTACTCGATAAAAAAACTCCTCCCGGGAAGTCTCCGTATCTGACAGAAGAACAACAGAAGAAGTTAAAACACATGATTTTACACAGCACTCCTTTCGAACAAGGATTGGGGATGGCTACTTCTTGGGATACTCGTATCATTCCATCCTACCTTCAAAATCAATACGGGATTTCCATGACAAGGGTAGGGGTGAATAAAATGCTTCACCGCCTTGGACTCTCCTACACTCGTCCCACCCTATACCTTGGCGAAAGGAGACGAACAGAAGCAACGGGCATTTGTGCAAGAGATGGAGATGATAAAAAAACTGATGACCGGCGATATGGTTGTATTGTATGCGGACGAAACACATATTCGTTCCTATCAAGCATTGAGAGCCACGTGGGCTGAAGTAGGAAAACAAAAGCAAATCCCTACCTATGGGCACCATGCCAGTGTCACGTTATTTGGTGCGGTAAATGTCCTCGATGGAAAGGTCGTCGTGCAACAGGCATCCGCTTGTAACACGGGTTCCTTTCTTGAAGTTGTCCAGCGCATTTTACAAACGTATCAGGGGAAATACGTTCTTTTGGTCTTAGATAATGCCCGGATTCATCATGCGAAACAAGTGCAAGAATTTTTGCGTAAACACGAAGAGCCAATCATGTTTTTCTTTTTACCACCCTATTCCCCTCATTTAAATCCGATTGAGCGTCTTTGGAAATGGTTGAAAGAGTCTGTCATTGCCAACCGATTTCACAAAGATCTTCATGCCATTGAGCAGTCAGTGAACAGTTTTTTAGAGTACATTGACAATCACTGCGAAGAAGTTCTACAGCGCTTAGGGTGTGCTTGCTTGAGAAGTCGAAATGTTAAGTTACATTTATATAAATATTGGATGTATTTATGTTATTTCTCGCATATGCATGGTGTTATTAAACTATAATGTCCCTTTCTTTCATTAACAACGATTACGCAAGTATTGGGGAAATAACAAACGCTGTTTCGTTATTATACGATACTGCAATGGCATCTTTCGATTCTAACAAACAAAAAAAGAGCCGTTCGCTTCTAGACATAGCAAACTCTGACAAAAACAATATGGAGTTAATCCTTTTGTTTACAAAACATATCAATGAGATGAAGCTGTCCCCAGCCATAATAAATATATCATTTTTTCGAAACTTGCTTTTTGTCTTAACGTCTTACTTGTATCAGAGCATGCTCATTAAGCTGCTGAAAGAGTTCGAATGTTTATCTTTCCATAAAACGTGCGAAAAGTCCTTTCCGTGCAAGTCTTTCTGTTTCTCCCATTTCCATTTGCCATCGTCTTGAAACCACTCGAAATAAATAGTATCCACAAACGACCACCGCTAAAAGAAAAGGAGCCAAGGCCATTTAAACCCTAGCTCCCTTGCCTGGCTGCTTTTATACTTGTCTGCCTTTAAGACAATTTCTCCTTCACCCACACAAACTGATACGGAAGCAACCGGAACGATCTGTTTATTTTTTCTCCCGTCCATAAATCTTCCCCGCTTACTCCTAAATCGACGGCAATTTCGGCTGGTGTCACGTTGACAACAAAATATATCGAGTCGCCAGTCTGTTCGTTCGTTCTTTTTACGGCAAATACGTGATCGCCTAATTCGATCACTTGCTGCGGGGCGTACGGAGAAAATGCCGATTGTGTGCGGCGGATGGCGATCATTCGTTTCAATCCACGGAAAATCGCGCAGCGCCGAGAATTCGTTTGTAGTTCACGAACAATTTGGCTGTACTCCAGTTTTTCGCGATTTATCCGGCGCGGAATTCCCGATTGTTCCAGCCCTTTATAATCATTGCGCGAACCGAGTAAAGAGTGATAATAAATCGCCGGAACACCAATGACCGATAACAAAATCGCATGGGCTGCAAGCATTTTTTGAACTTGCTGCTGCTCGGTCACATCGACACCTTTGTTAATAAGCGCATCAAAATAATTAATATTCAGCTCATACACCGATTGGCTGCCATCCGTGTTCGTTTTATAGGACACTTTCCCACCGTTTTGTAATACTTTGTCCACAAGCAGTTGTTTCTCTTCTTCCGTCAAAATCCCTTCTGTCGGACGCATGCCGATTCCGTCGTGGCTCGCTAAAAAGTTAAAATACGTAGCGCTGTCGGAAACTTTATCAATCGTTTTCGCCCACTCTGTCAACTTGCGAGAATGATGGACCGTAAACGTATATAACACGAGCGGCGGCAAAGAAAATTGGTAAACCATATGCGCCTCGTTCATCCCATTACCAAAATAACGAATATTTTCATCATGCGGCACGTTCGTTTCTGTAATGATATTCGTGTTCGGCTGAAAATAGTCGAGAAGAAGGCGCCATAACTGAATAATTGCATGCGTTTGCGGCAAGTGCATGCAGCTTGTACCAGATTCCTTCCAAATGAAGCCGATCGCATCTAACCGGATGCTCGTGCCGTGTCTATGCGCATACTCAAGCAAAATATCGGTCATTTCTAATAGCACAGGGAAATGCCGGAAATTCAAATCTATTTGATCTTCGCTAAATGTTGTCCAAGCCGTTTTCACCCGATGAATCCCTTGATACTCATGGAACAACGGTGTCGTGCGCGGACGAATGACGTTGCTTGTATCAAAAGACGGATCTTTCGGAATAAAATAATGCTCATATTTTGGATCGTCCGCTAAATACCGCTGAAACCATTCGCTCGATTTCGAAATATGATTAGCGACAAAGTCAAACATGAGACGATAATCCGCCGCCATCGCTTCAATTTGTTCCCAATCGCCAAGCTTCGGATGAATTTTCCGATAATCTGTCACTGAAAAACCGTCATCGGATGTATATGGAAACATCGGAAGCAAGTGGACATCTGTAATGATGTCGCCTACTTGCTCCTTCAAAAATCGATGCAGTGTCTCTAACGCTGGTTTCCCTTTTTCAAAAATGCTGTCACCATACGTGATTAAATAAACATTCTTCTCTGACAGCGGCTCGTTTTTTCGCCATTGTTTTGCTTCCCAACGCTCGATGAAAGAGCGGAATGCCACTGCATATTCCTCTTTGTATTCCTGTCCATATATTTCTTTCAACTTTTGTTCTACTTGTGCCATTACATCATATTTTTTCATTGTCTCTCATCACCTTTAACTTCAATGTAATATATCCTTTCGCATCTATGCGGCAGCTTTCAGCCACTTCGCATATCTCTTCTTCCGCTAAATTCGTCTTCACAATGGATAGGACGTACGGGCTTTTTACTGTAAATGTTTGCGGCTCCGATGTCGGATTAAAGACGCGCACAACAACCGATGAATCATCATACGCCTGTTTACAAACACTCATAAAGATAGCATTGTTATCGATTTCCAATAATGAAAATTGTTCTGGCGCTCGCTCGATCGGATACGGAATTTCAAAGCGGTCAAGCCGCTCTTCCAACGTGTTCAACGTTTGCAGCTGATAGGACGCAAAATGGCCGCGGTAAGCGTCGATGAGCGCAAAAATTCGTTTCGGGTCCCGTTTTTCCTTCGCCACGTAAATCGCATATTCAAAATCAAGTTTCTTTTTCAACTGCGCATCTGGCGTATAAACGACTTGGTTATTGATTCCCGAAGCCCGGCCTGGCCGCCATAACAAATCATCTCTTCCTAACAATCCGACACTGCGAAATAGCGTTAAGGCGAATTCTTTCGTTCCGCTTAACACTTCATACTCTTTTATCCCTTTTGTAATCACGGCAAATACGAAATGATCATCATGCACTCCTGCCACGTTCTCCAACGGATAAATCGGTACTGGTGCTTCAGCGAAGTTTCGCTCCCTCCAATTTGCTAAATACGGATTGTCGACCGAACGTTCGACTAAGCTGAATCCTTGGTCGGCAAACGATGTTCTCGGATTAGCCACCGGCGTTTTTAACAACACGCGAAGACGATGGTCTTCCATCTTGTTTTCCACCTCATGGCGGACTCGCACAAACGCTTCCCCTTTACGCAGCTCGAGCGTAGTCATTACCGTTAGTTCACTTGATTTCATGTTAGTTTTTCGCTCCGTAAGGTTCGCAGGAGCTTTAACGGTATGTTGGACGACCATTGTTTCCGTCAAACAACCTTTTTCTACCGAAAGGAGCTCGGCCTTCTCCAAATAAATCGGTTCATCCCCTTCCAACGGCGAATAATCGTACGAATCTCCCGCATCGCCCGTATTTTCCAACCGGAAAAAGTGCCGAATCGTTTCACCAGACCGTTTATCGGTTAACGTCAACATCCCTTGTTCATACGACACAGTAAAACAGTCATTTTCAATCCATTCCTCTTCCACGCGTACACGTTTTTCTAAACCGGTCTGTCCTTCGATAATTTCATACGTACAATATCCGAGTGGCGGGGCGTTTTCTACATGAAGCTGGATTTCCGTCCGATAATATCCAGGAAGCGCGACTTCTTTTTCCCCTTCAGCCGTAACAACAATCTTTTTCCCTCCCGGCAAATGCCGCTGCGCGGTCATTTCTGCTTGAACTGGTTTTCCGTCTGTCGTCATGATTTGGAAATTCGGGCTTTTGGTAAAAATAACTCCTTTCACTACACCGGAAAACGTTCGCGGCTGTGTATGGAAGAAAACGTATATGTTTTCTTTTTCAAGCTTGTTGCTAATGGCGCGTGCGATTTGCTTTTTCACGACATTCATTAAGCCGTCTGCCATACGATTAATCTTTTTCAAACGGAAAAGAATCGCTTCATTCGTCTCATCCGAGTTGCATCCCCCGATGCTGTCATGGGCGTGCACATCAAATAATTGTTTCCACATTTGATCAAGCCAAGCTTTCGGGTAGTTTAACCCTAACGTTTGGCCGATGACTGCAAGCGGCTCGAGCACGTGCAGCAGTTTATGCTCGACGATGGCGTTCATCTGCTTTATATCATATCGTTGCGAACGAATCGTATGATGAATACGCGATTGCTGCGTGGCGAGCAATTCTCCTTCAATAACGTTATGAAACGATTCATCCGCCCATGTTTCTTTCATAAACGTTTCATAATCGGACAAAACATACTCCCGCTCTGGATCGATGTCATTCAACTCCGCCACCGTTTCCGGAAAATGCTCACGGACAAGCACTTGGTCACCGCCTGCTGGCAATAGAAGATGATCGCAATGCCTATTCATTTCCTCTAATTTTTCAATCATCGGCAATAACTGTTTTTGCACATATTCACGGTCAGAAGACAAAAATTTGCCAGGGCCGTACCCAAGATAAATATGATTCGCCTTTACCGATTGGCCGTCAGGAGACTTCCAAATAAAATTCACATCTCCGTGCAACTTGTCCGTATAAATCCCCCGCTGCAAAATGCTAAACTGCAGGCCAAAACCGCGGAAAATGGATGGCAAATAAGCGTTTTGCCCGAAAATATCTGGTAAATATCCAATTTCCATACTATGGCCCATTTCTTTCGCAATCTTCGTTCCGTAAAGCAAATTGCGGATGATCGATTCTTTGTGCACAAGGAGCGAATCGGTTTGCGTATACCAAGGGCCAACAAAGAGACGCTTCATTTTAATGAGCTTTTGGAGCCGTTCTTTATTTTCCGGACGAACTTTTATATATTCCTCGACGATCGAGGATTGACCGTCAAACACATACGCCGTATACGATTCATCCCGTTCTAGAACGTTTAACAGATGATCAAGATTTTCCGAAAGAAGAATGTCCGAATCTTCAATAGAAAAATACCATTCCCGATCCCAATGAGAATGAGGCACAACATAGACGCGTTTTTTCTTCACGAGTTAAGTACCCCCTTGATGTAATGAAGTAAACAAAACAGGAGGAAGAAAATATGGTTACGGGCACATGAACCCATAACCATATTTTTTTGTCTATAATTATTGCGATTGTTCGCTTCTTCTCAGTAAAGCAAAACGGATGAAAATGTTGGTAAACGCGATAAACAAGGAGCCGACGGCCAAACCGACTAAATATGCCCATAAGTTGTCGACGAGCGGCCATCCCCAAAACGCAGGAAGCGGAAGCCATTGAACTGCACCCAAATATACTGCTGTGCATGCACCCAAAATCGCACCAATTATATTAATCGGAATCGTAATAAGTGGGTTGCGCAGCATAAACGGAATCGCGCCTTCACTAATGGCGATAAAGCCAAGAAGCAAGGACGTGTTCCCCGCAATGCGCAAATTTTCATCAAACACCCGTCTGCCAACGACATATTTATCAAGAATCGTCGCCAACCCTAAACCGATTGGCGGAATGACGATCGCCAAAACGCGCGGTGTTAGCGGGAAAATATGATCAGCTGCTAATCCTATCGCAATCGCCCCTGCTGCTTTGTTAATCGGTCCGCCCAAATCAAAAGCGGTTGCCGCTGCGATGATCGCTGAAAGAATGAGTTCACCCGAGTCTTGTGCCGATTCAATCAAGTTGCGAAGCAATTCGTTCAAACCGCCGAAAACAGGATCAACAACGTAAAAATTTAAGAAAAAGATAGCTAACACGCTGATTGCCGGAATAATGAGCATTGGTTTCATTGCCTGGAAGTTTTTGCTTAATTTAATACGTTCATTTAAAAATCTTGAAATATAACCAGCAACTAACCCAAGAATTAATGCACCGAAAAACCCGGACGGCACCCCGTTTTCAATGCCCCAAAACGTATAGTGCAGCCCAGCGGCGAACGCACCGCCGATAAATCCTGAAACAAGACCAACACGGTCAGCGATCGCATACGCGACAAAAGCGGCAAACACAGGATACATAAATTTAAAAATCATGCCGCCGAATTTATCTAAATGGTGGAGGATGACGAGCAACTCGTTCGAATGTGCAGCGTATTTGACATCGCTAATTTCGTTCACTAAACCGAACGGCATAGCCCCAAGCTTCGCAATCCCCATCATCAGCCCAGCAGCGACGATGACAGGAATCATGTAAGAAATTCCCGTAAGAACGGCTTGAGCCATTTCTGACCAAATTCCGCCTTTTTTGTCGCTACTTGTTTGCATTCCTTCATCGTTCGGCGTTTCTACCACCCCATCCGGCTGGTGAAGAACTTTTTCAATTAATCCTTTGGCGTTTTTTAACGGATCTGCCACTCTCGTCTGTACATACGGTTTTCCCGCAAAACGCCCGACCTTTTTCGGCGCGACATCAGTTGCAAAAATAACTCCGTCAGCTTTTCCGATGATATCTGCTGTAAACTCGTCTTGAATTCCGTTGGCCCCTTGCTTTTCCGTCAATACGCGAATTCCCAGTTCACGCCCCGCCTTTTCCAACGCTTCTGCGGCCATGTACGTATGGGCGATACCTGTTGCACAAGCCGTTACAGCCAACACTGTTTTTTCATAAGCAGCACCGCCATGCGCGGAAGACTGTTTCGCTTGATCCAACGCTTCCATAAATTCTTTCGCGGTTTTCGCTTTCATCAATCGGTCTAAATAATTTGCATCCATAAGGCGCAAGCTTAACTCGGACAATACATTTAAATGTGTCGTTCCCGCTTCCGTTTCTGGAATAGCGAGTAAAAAGACAAGCCTTACTTTATTGTTCGGATCAATACTTTCCCAATCTTCCACTGGTTTGGCTAAGCGCGCAACGGCAAACGCCGCTTTCTTGACCGCGCTCGATTTTCCGTGCGGAATCGCCAATCCGCGTTCTAAACCTGTCGGAGAAACATTCTCTCTCTTCATTACCGCTTGCAAAAACGCCTCTTTTGATGATAAGATACCGCTTTCAAAAAGCGCGTCAACCAAAGTGCGTATTACTTCTTCTTTACGCGAGAGATCGATATCAAAAAGAATCAATTCTTCTTTTGTCATCGTTTTTAGTTCCACGGTAATATCCCCCTCAATATGTTGAGATGAACTACTCTGATAAAGCGGTTTCACTTTAGTTGTAACATAGAATAGATTATCGCAGTTGTACATGTCGCGAACATTTATACTTTTTTCATGTGAGGGATTTCCGTTCCCGATATTGCTGAAAACAAGGCAAGTCTACTCATGGGCGTTGTGCTATAATAAATGCAACATCACAGAAACGAAGGGGTTCATATATGGGGAAAATCATCGACCGATTTTCTAAATATATCGGAAATTTAACATACGCGGAAAAACATGTTTTATATTATATCGAAGAACATCTAGAAGAAGCGAAGCAGCAATCGCTCACCACAATGGCAGAAAAAAACAACGTCAGCACGGCAACAATCATCCGAATGTGCCATAAGCTCGGGCTTGAAGGATTTTCCGAACTGAAATATATATTAAAAACGATCGACAGCCAGCTCATTCCCCGCGAAGAAGATACGATTGCGCGGTACAAAGCGGATTTGAACGAAACACTCCGTTCCTTAGAACGAAAAAACTTAGAAGAAATTAGCGAAAAGCTGTTACAAGCCAACCGCGTATTAATCGTCGCTGTCGGCTTGTCGAAAATGATCGGGGAATATTTCAGCAAACTTCTCATGCAAGTGAACAAACCGAGCACGTATGTGTACGAATCCCACATCATCGATTTATTGCCGAACATGATTCAGCCAAAAGACTTCATCGTCTTTATCTCCTCAAGCGGAGAGACAAAAACGATCATACAAGCTGCAGAAAAAATCCGTTTTAAAAACGTAGAAACACTCGCTATCACAAACAACGCCGACAGTACGCTCACTAGACTAGTGCACCAGAACATGAGCGCCCATATACAACATGCCCAATTCGCTGGCTATGATGTATCCGCCCGCTCCTCGCTCGTCGTTCTGATTGATATTTTATTCGAGTTTTTTATAAAAAAATATGTAAAAATAAAATGGAAAAACAAAAAATAAGCAAGAAATCTGCTATCCCTCTTCTAACAGGAGAGTTCATTCCTTTCGTTTTTTCAAAAAAATCCCGACTGTCAGAGGCAAGTCGATGAGTCACCTTCGTCACGCATAAGCAGTAGGCGAAAAATAGCTCACAGACTATTTATTCCGTAAGAAGTAGCATTTTCAAGTTCCACTTAGTATAGGTTTTTTCGATTCTAACAAACAAAAAAAGAGCCGTTCACTTCTTGTTGTGACCGGCTCTCCTCTCTTTTCACAAGCAGGAAAAACGGCCGGGGCGGGCATGTCCCTCTTTTACGCCGTCTCATGCTGCTTCAAGGCGATATTATCCAGCATAAAACCGAGGATGGCCCCGATGATGGCCGGGACTACCCAACCCAATCCAACCGAGAAAAACGGCACCCAAGATAACAACGGTTCAAGCCATTTTGCCTCCACGCCAAACGCGTTCAAGCTGTCGTAAACGCTGAACACGGCGGTAAACAGCAAGGCCATCCCGTACGTTTTCGCCGAACCTTTATAAAAGCGATGGAAAAACGACATAACAACAAGCACAATCGCTAATGGATAAATCATCGTTAACACCGGGACAGAAAGCGAAATCAGCTGATTCAATCCTAAATTCGAAACGACCAAGCTGAAAATCGTAATGATCGTCACATACGTTTTGTACGATATGTTTGGAGTAATTTCATGAAAATATTGCGCGCACGCCGCGGTTAACCCGATGCAGGTCGTTAAACACGCTAAAGCAACAATGACGCCAAGCAACAGCTTCCCGCCGCTGCCAAATAAAAGCGCAGCCGCGCTCGATAATAAATCCCCGCCATTGGCAAATGGACCATTAACAGCCATTCTTGCCCCAAGCAACGCCGTCGCGATATAAACTAATGCCAAACCTGTCCCAGCGATGAACCCCGCTTGAATAGTCGCTTTTACCATTGCCGGTCGCTGCTGCACGCCTCTATCTTTCAGGGCGTTCACAACGACAATCCCAAAAGCAAGCGCCGCAATCGTATCCATTGTTAAATATCCTTCCATAAATCCTTTGAAAAGCGGAGCGGAAGCATATTTTTCCGCCGGTGCTTGCAGCGGATTTCGCAACTGGATGATTCCTGTGATGCAAAGAACGGCAATAGAAAGAAGCAAAATCGGCGTCAATATTTCCCCGATGCGGTCCACCAGCTTCGACGGATTTAAGCTTAACCAATAAACCAGTGCGAAAAAGATGATGGTAAACAGCAACAGCGAAAGCGCGCCGCCATTCCCGTTGAAAAACGGCTTTATCCCCATTTCATAAGTGACGCTCGCTCCCCGCGGAATGCCAAAAAACGGGCCAATCGCTAAATAGATCGCAATGGAAAAGCCTAAACTAAAGAGAGGATGAACATAATTCCCAATCGATTGAATCCCGTCTTTGGCAAGCGCAACAGCAGCAACAGCCAAAACAGGCAGGCTCACCCCTGTGATGACAAACCCAAAAATCGCCGGCCAAACCGCCTTTCCCGCTTCCATGCCAAGATACGGCGGAAAAATTAAGTTCCCTGCCCCGAAAAATAAGGCAAAAAGCATTAATCCCGTAAAGAAAATATCTTTCTTCTTCATCTAAGATGCCTCCATATATATTTTTAAATATTTTGAAAATAAAATTACTTAACTCTGTTCTTTGTCTGATTTAATTATTTTTATATAATTATGACTTTTTTAATATTACATTTTTTTCGCAATTACGTCAATGAAAATATATTGAAAAATACTTGTATCATCGCATTTAACAAAAAAGAACGCTATGCAAGAAAATAAAAGTTAACATAGTGATAAATTTTTCTGTCTGCATATTTTAATATTTCAAAAAATAAAAAACAGGCAACCTCTTAACGGAAGCCCGCAAAAAAACGGCTTAGCGCCTGTTTTCCTCGCTGAATCAATTCCTTATTATTGTGTAAATTCCGCACCCAATCCATCGAAAAATAAAATCTCTTTTTCCGCCATTTCTTAAACTTCATCCTAGCCATTGCATTGTCTCTTTATATGTCGGTACTGATAAACAATTTTAAGACCGTATCTTCTCGATATATTCACAAGGAATACAAAGAAGAAATATCCAAATAGTATTGGAAACCTTATTTTTGGAGCAATAGTTATATGATTTTTTCTACAGGAGAAGCCCCTTTAGAAGTAATAAAAAAATAGATTGAAAACCAAGGAAAATAGATCTTTCGCGACTAACCCCTCCTAAATGCTTCGCATTCTAGAAGGGGAATGTATCGCATATTTTTTATTCAAAATAATCGCGAAGGCCATTGACAATCGCGTTTGCCGCTTCCTGCTGGTAATGATCTGCAGCGACGATGCCCGCTTCTGCCGGATTGCTTAAATATCCCAGCTCCACTAATACAGACGGAAGCCTGTTTTCGCGGAGAACGTAATAATTTCCGAAACTCACCCCGCGGAACGGAATCGGCGTCATGCGGGAAAGCGGATGTTCCAGCGACAATGCGAGCAAATAGTCAGAAAACAGATCATAGTAATATACCGTCGCTCCTTTGGCATGCTGGTCCTTCGCACTATCATAATGAATGCTAATAAACGCATCAGCGCGGCAGCGGTATGCCATTTGTACACGTTCAGGCAATGAAACGTAACGATCGCTCGAGCGCGTCAAAACGGCGTTTGCCCCTTGCGCTTGCAGCTTTTCTTTTAGAAGCCGCGCTGTCCGCAATGTCAGCGTTTTTTCCTTGATTCCTGTATGGCTAATGGTGCCGCTGTCTTTGCCGCCATGCCCGGCATCGATCACGATCGTTTTTCCTTTTAATGCATTGGACTCTGACTGGCCATTGGCATCAGTGGAAACAAGCCAGCCGGCAATATAACCTTTCGCCCCATTTGACAGTTCAATTTCATACCAATTACCGATCTTCCCTAGTACTCGGTAACGCTCTCCGTATTGCGCCATCGCCTGGATAGGGCTTCTGAGGGACGGAAGCGCACGGATGTTAACATTAGAATACAATACGGTCACAAAGGAAGACGCTGTCTTCGCAACAGTAGAAATATATTCACTGGATACCCAGCCTGTCTTGCCATCATTCATCAAGATTTGATCCCAGTTTTCTTGCTTGTCCGTAATAGTTACTTGCTCCCCATAAGTCACTTTTCCAACGCGTTTCGCCGCCAGTGACGGCTGCACCCGCACATAGAGCGAATCTGCCGTTACCCACCCAGCTTTTGCTTCCATTTCTTGACGATGATAGGAGGAAAGATAAGAAGAAAAGACCCAGCCAATAAGCGAAGAGGTGACGACTTTCCTCCAGTCCCCGTCCGTTTCTAACACGGAGACGACTTCCCCCTTGGACAAATGTCCGACGATACGCCCATCGCGGCCAGGCGTGAGGCGCACTCGCAACCGATCCTCCTGAGAGACCGCCTGCTCAAGAACAAGCTTAGTATACGTTTTCGCCACCCACCCAGCTTGATTTCGTTTCATTTGCACTTTCACCCAACCGGCCCGTTCCTCGATCAACTGATACGTTTCCCCTTGGTGGACTTTCGCCAACAAACGGTACGACATTCCCGGCCCTTGGCGAACGTTCACTTCCTTTGCTGTCACGACTACCGTCTGCCTCTCGTTTTTTGCCGCAAGCACCGGCAGCACCATCCCCACAACCATGGAGAGGCAAAACAAAAATAATAGCAGTCTCATCCGCCGCAAACACAATAGCGATCCCTCCAGCTCGTCTATATTTCTACTATATAGTTCGAGGGGATAAATAGTTTTCCTATCTATGTGCCCGCAAAACCTATCGACAGAAATAGCGCTCCCTCTTGCACGAAAGAAACACCCTCTCCTCGCCCTGCACCGCCAAAGCGGTTTCGTTTCGCTTTAATGGCGGCCCGCAGTTATTGCCAAAAAGCGACAAAAAATAGACTTTAGCACATTTTAAGGAAGTTAAATGATGATCATGATTTCGCGAACGTAGTGATATGGTGCTACACATCTTTTTTAAACTTGTCCCTGTCAAGTAGCCAATAAATAAAAAACCTTATTAAACAGCCGCAGCCAGATATTCTCTAGAAATACAGCCGTCTCCTTTGTGTCCGTTCATTTTTATAGTGAGTACAGGGAAGAAGAAATGGGGAATTGATCGATGATTTTACGCTTCGTCCATTCCTCATCCCAATATTTCTTCACCACATCTAATTTATATATTCTTTACTGTAAGTTTTCCTGATCTTGCCCATAAAAATATCCCCTTCATAGTAAACAGTGCATTCCTTCTTTTTCAGTCTACTATAAGGGGATCATACGAGAAACGGGAAACCGTTCGTTTGAAGTGGGAGGAGAGCTGGTCTTATCGGCAACTCCGCGAACATTTTGGAATCAGGAGCTTTCTCCCATTTAAAGACAGAGAAGCTGTATTTAGTGTGCCTAAAAACCATTGAACAAGCACACCAGACGATAGAAGAGTATATTCATTTTAACAATCACAGTCGTTTCCAAGAAAAACTAAACGGCCTTTTCCCGGTTGAATACCGAGAAAAGACCGCAGTTTAATATACTCTTTTTTCAATACCTACTTGACATGGTGATGTGCAGCGATGGTATGGATTGCATCGATATTTGCTGCATGTGTTATACTGCAACCCTATGCATAATTTTGAGTTTTTACTCTAGTTTTGCAACACCATCTACAGTGTTAAATACATTGATAAAATGGAGGAACTATGATAAATTAGTATAGAAACACATTTTGTTCCACAAATTATAAAAAATACCCCATTATAATTATACATCATAACCTCCCTTCAGTCAATCCCCATTTTTCATTTTTAAAGGAGTGATTGATATGAATAAGGAACTTCAGCAGGAGCAAGAACGATTGGACAGCATAATGAAGATAATTACAGAGCAAATCCGCATGCTGGAAGATGAAACCTTCCGGCGCCGGAAAGAAGTGATTGATATCCGCAAACACTTTTGGGATGACGTCAAGGTTAATATAGATACTTTCGACGATTTTCTGGAGACGATCATCGGCTTGAGACAACAGGCTCAGCTCCTGTCCGTAAGCCAAAGCACCCACAGACACGCCTTCAAGAGGTTGTCTACGCTGCGCCGTATGCAGGAGGTGCCTTATTTTGGCCGAATCGATTTCACTGAAGAAGGAACTTCCGCTGCTGAACGAATCTATATCGGCATCTCCACGCTCACGGATACAAGCGGAGAGAACATCCTTATCTACGACTGGCGGGCGCCGATCTCGAGTATCTACTACGATTACCCTCCCGGTCCGGCCGAATATGCTACACCCGGAGGTGTAATCCGTGGCATGCTGGAGAAAAAATGGCAATATATCATCCGCGGCGGTGTTATCAAATCGATGTTCGATACCAGTCTCACCATTGGAGACGAGATTTTAAAGCAGGTGCTTGGCAGAGTCACAGACAAACATATGCACAACATCGTGGCCACCATTCAACGGGAACAAAACCGGATCATCCGGCATGATCGCGGGCGGATGCTCATTGTGCAAGGCCCCGCTGGCAGCGGCAAGACGTCTGCCGCCCTGCAGCGGATCGCTTACTTGCTCTACAAGTATCGGGACAGGCTGAAATCCGATCAAATCATTCTATTTTCACCTAATTCGATGTTTAATAGCTACGTATCCAATGTGTTGCCTGAACTTGGCGAAGAGAATATGCAGCAGGTCACATTCCAGGAATACTTGGAGCATCGGCTGAGCAAAGAATTTCAAGTCGAGGGTCCATACGAACAATTGGAATATGTGCTGACTGAAGCGGATGACCCTTCATACCGGACTAGGATTGCGAGCATTCGATTCAAGGCATCGACCCGTTTTTTCGAGGCGATCAAAACATATTGGAAGTCGCTGGAATACTCCGGCATGCTATTCAAAGATATTCTATTTAGAGGAAAACCGATCGTCACCGCCCAACAAATCGCGGAAAGGTTTTATAGCAGCGACACCTCGCTCCGCTTTCATAACAGACTTGAAAAGTTGACGGATTGGCTAAACAAGCAAATCGATAAAGCTGAGAAACTTGAACGGACCAAGCCATGGGTGCAGGAAGAAATCGAGCTGCTTAGCAACGAAGATTACCATAAGGCTCATACCCATTTACGGAAAAAACGCCGCTTCAAAGGAGAATCGTTAAACAATTATGAGAACGAGATTGAAGCGCTAGGCCAATTGATCGTCCGCCAAAAGCTAAAACCGTTGCGCAAACGGATCCGGACACTCCGTTTCATCGACTTTAAAGGAATATACAAACAGCTTTTCGCCGATCCAACGCGTATCAAACTGTGGATGGAGGGGGAAACGCCCAAGGAGTGGGAGAATATTTGCCGATTGACTGTGAAAATGCTAGACGAAGGCAAACTGTTTTACGAAGATGCAACGCCGTTTTTATTTCTGAAAGATCTGATTCAAGGCTTTCAGACGAACGTCTCGATCAAACACGTGCTTGTAGACGAAGCGCAAGATTATTCTCCGTTTCAATTCGAGTATTTGAAATGTTTGTTTCCCTCGGCAAGGATGACCGTGCTCGGCGACTTTAACCAGGCGATCTTCGCTCATGCCAGCGAAACGACCGATTTTCACACACTTACCAGCTTATACGGACCGGATGAAACGGATGTGATCACCTTGACACGCAGCTACAGATCCACAAGACAGATCGTCGAATTTACGCGCGGGCTTGTGCCCGATGGTGAACGGATTACTGCTTTTGAACGCGACGGCGATAAGCCTGTGCTGACGAGAGTGTCCGATCAGGCCGAACTGCACCGCTGCATTGCTTCCAAAGTCTCAGAATTGCGGAATCAGGGGTATAATACGATCGCGATTATATGCAAATCCGCTGCGGAAAGCACCGCCGCATACGATGCACTGAGCAACGTCGAAGAAATTAAGCTTGTGACGAGCGACTCGATGGAATATGAACAAGGCATTGTCGTCATACCGGCGTATTTGGCCAAAGGCATTGAATTCGACGCCGTCATCATTTATAACGCATCGGCGCAAGTATACAGCAATGAGAGCCTGCGCAGATTGTTCTACACCGCCTGCACCCGGGCTATGCATCACTTGCAGCTTTACAGTGTAGGCGAACCGAGCCCCTTTTTGCGCAACGTTGCGCCGGGGAGTTTACTTCTGATCCCGAGTTCACAAGGGACTAGTCGGGAGTCTTAAATGTGCCACTTTAATTTAGAATTAGAGGTGTGGCAACGACAATACGGATACTTTTTCCGCTACTCATATGACTAATGACAAATGACACAAAAACGCCAGCTGCCACAGAAGGCATGTGCCGATATGGGAATCGAAACCTTTATTTGACGCTGAATGAAGTGAGATAAAAAGCAGGAGGCTGTCCTCAAAAGGCCGTTTTACCGGCCTTTTGGGACAGCCTCAAAACGCATACTTTCGGAATGGGGAATTATCAGCCGCTTTTCTCTGTATCGACACACTCTTCCTTTTCGTATTTGATAAACGGATCGATAATCGTAATTTTTTGCGCCTCTGCGTCACTAATACCTGCATATAAATCAGCCGTTCCGTCCCCTTTGCGGACCAAGCCGCCGCTAAAAACAACATCAACAAGATCAGGACGCTTAGAAGCACCTTCTAAAAAATGAGATCTCGTCGCGATCAGTTCGATATCGGAAAACTCCATTGTATCAGGATTCAATACAAACACCATCGGGTAATAATGGCGATTTCCTTTTTCGTCAAAACAAGCGATATGGCCAAGCACACCAATGAGGCCGTTAGAAAGCAAGTGCAGTTCGTTCGCCCCGCCCCACTCTTCATCACTAAACTGGCCTTCTAACACCTGAGCTTTGTCCATAACCTCATGAGTAAAATGATCAAGCGACGGAATCCGGATAAACCCGATTTTGCCACGTCCGCCTTTTTCTCCTTGCGGCCGTGTCAGCACGCCAATCGATCCGTCTTTTAGCCCGATAAGCCGCACATCTTTCATGCCATCCGGACCTTTCGCAAACTCTTTTAAATCGTCAATACTCGCTCCTCTATAAAAAACGGTTCTCCATCCGGTTGAACCTTCGATGGTCGGATGTTGAAAAGTTTGCACACCGCCAAAGATTAATTCGCCGTCAATTTTCGTGAAAAACGGATCTTGCAGCGGAAATACCGGCGCCCCTTCCCGCGGTATCCATTCCCCGTTGCGATTCACAAAGAAATATACTTCGGAATGCTCGCTGTCCCGAGGTTCGACCCGGCCGGCAATGACAAGTTCACCCTTATCTTCAAACGGTGCTGAAATATTATAAACATCTCGATCTCCGACACCTTTGAAAATCAATTTTTCTGGATTGAAAGGTTGCGGAGCATTTTCAAGCTCTTTCAATAATACGGCGCATGGCTTGGCATGCGTCTTCTTTAACTTCACAAAAGCTCCCCCCAACAATCTTTGCAATCAATGTTGCATAATAGTAATAATTCATATTTAATACACACTGTTGCTTCACCGTCAAGTATTTTCAATCATACAGATCCTGCGGAAGCCTCCTTGATTTTTCATAAGCAACCTCTTAAGATTACAACACTTAATTTTACATTACAAACATATTAAGTCAATCATTTTTTATTTATTTTAATAGGATAATTTACCAAATACTGATTATAATGCAACTCCTCATTTTCCAGCCCAGTAAACTTCGACCGCCGGCAATAAAACCGCTTTGTGCCGCTTTTTTACAAAAAATTCCGGACTTCATGGAAAGATAAACACTCCTTATTTTTCAAGTTGCAGTTCATTATTATTAACATTACAAAAAACAAATGTAACGTTACAAATTATCCGCCATCCTAAAAACGATAAGCCGATCCCCCTTATATTTATGCGAATTTTCATTTTAACGTGCGGAAGCATACTGCCCATATTACAAACAGAAGCGCCTGTTGCTTAATTGCGATGAACGCATCCAATCAAGCACTGCCGTTGATGGCGGATACGCTTAAGCCGTCTAAAGAAACAGCTTGGCCATCTAAATGTCTTATCTTGATCATCTTGCGCTCCGAAGGAAGCAAATCAAAGAAATTATCCGAAAACACAATTTTTTCCGCCGGGAGTTCCAGTTTGACAAAACGGGCAAAACAATCTGTTAAAATTTCAACTTCTTGTTTTTCCGGCATTACGTTTACTTGCAGCTTCGCCTTAGGCAGCTGAAGATCTTTATGATTTCTCAAGTAATAATAATTTTCTTCCGCTTTTTTATTCAACGATCTTAACCGGACAACCACTTGTTCAGCAAGCTCCCCTTGCAACACCTCCGCTTCGCTCAAGGAAGCAATAGGCAGCGAAGCATTCCCCTTCACATGGATCAAAAATTCTTTAGAATACACGATCTCGCCATTGAAACGAAACACTTCGAACACCAGTGTATCCCGCACCTCTTCCAACCGGTCATTCACAACCCATAAATGCAAATCATCGCCAGGGTCATGTTCAAGCGTATATAAAAGCGGGGCATTAAATTTTTTGCTATAGTAATATGAAGCTTTCGGAAGCAGATAATAATCAATCATGGACCAGCTCGTGCCAGGCCAGCAGTCATTTAATTGCCAGATTAAAGCACCGCTTGTTTGCGGTTTATTGCGACGGTAATGTTCCATTCCGTACTTTAAGCCTTCGGCCTGTGTGAGCATCGAATAATTCATGTATTCCTCTATATTGTTTGGAATGCCGGTATAACCTTCCATTAATAAAATCCCTTTTATATGATGGTAATCTTTATTCCGGTACGCCAATTCATCACTGCCCCAGTAAAAAGCGCCCTCAGGCATATTTTTCTCCAGCGTATAACGGTTCGCAGAAGCATGCATGCCAAACTCACTGCAAAACCGTGTATGATCCTTTTTATAATTCCGAAACGAAACTCCCTCCACGCTGATGTTTTGTCCTAAATTTTGCCCGAATCTGCGAGGTTCTATATTCCCATGCCAAACTTGCCAATTATGGCGGTCCCCTTCCTCTGCCGAATTGTGATCATTTCCGCCATATGGCGAACTTGGCCAGTAAAACCTTGAAGGATCCAATTCTTCCAATAATTCTGGAATTAACTCATGGTATATTTTTTCTCCGTAAAACGGCGTGCGAATGTTGCCAGCGGCACGTTCCACTTCATACAGCCAATCATTTTCGTTATTTCCGCACCATAAAGCGACCGAAGGATGATTCCGCAGCCGCTTAACAACCGAAATCACTTCTTGGCGGACGTTTTCCATATAATCGCGGTTGTAATCCGGGTATAGCGCGCAGGCAAACATAAAGTCTTGCCAAACTAAAATTCCTTGGCGGTTGCATTCTTGATAAAAAACGTCTTTTTCATAAATGCCTCCGCCCCATACGCGCAGCATATTCATATTTGCTTCTTTCGCCAGCTGGACCAGATGGCGATAGCGCGACTCCGGCGCAGACCCTAAAAAGCTGTCAACCGGAATCCAGTTCGCCCCTTTGGCAAACATCTCAACTCCGTTTAACACAAAGGTAAACCGCCGATTTCCTTCGCGATCTCTTTGCATGACTTCAATCGTCCGAATCCCAATTTCTGTTTCGTATATATCGAGAACTTCATCTTCCCATTTTAAAACGACCGCCAATTGATAAAGATGTGGTTCTCCTAAATCATGCGTCCACCAAAGTTTCGGATTATCAATATTCAATGTAATCGTTGCCCGATCTTTATCGATATTGACAGTTTGGGAAAATTGTTGTTCTTGATTTTTTAACGTTATTTCGGCCCGCAACTGTTTTCCCCTGACAAAGTTTTTTGTGTAAATATCAATTTGCACAAGCGCCCGGGAATCTTGGATGTCCAATGTTCTTGCATAAACACTTTCGATTTTGGCGATTTTTCTTTTTTCTAAGCGCACCTCTTTCCAAATTCCTACCGTTAAAATTTGCGGACCCCAGTCCCAGCCAAAATGATATTGAGCCTTGCGCGCCCATATGCGGTTTTTGTCAAATCCAGCCCAATAATTCTTCTCTTTGTCCTTTAATTGATAAGAAACAGGATTGAATTTGACAGCTATGACATTTCTTCCATTCACGATTTCCCTTGTAACATCAAACGTATGAGAAATAAACATATTTTCCGTCGACCCTAATTCCACTCCATTCAAATAAATCGTTGCAAACGTATCTAACCCTTCAAAAACCAATTCCAACCGTTCATCTTCTTCTAAGCTATCTTTTTCAAACATAAATTCAGTGCGGTACCACCAAACTTTTTCTTCCACCCATTTCGCTTTCCAATCATTATGGCCAAAGAAAGGATCATCAAGCAAATTTTTTTCAAGCAAAATGGAATGGACGTCTCCTGGCACCTTTGCAGATATCCAAAAATGATCCATATAGTTTGGATCGGCGATCTCCAAATCTTTTGCTCGTCCGACATCAAAACACTGTATTTTCCAATTTTTGTTGATTAACAAGATTGACTCCCCCCTCATCGCAAAGAAAAAGAGACCAAAACCTTATTTACAGTTCGCAGGCGGTCTCTTATTTTATAAAAATTGTTTCTCGCAGCAAACCTCCTTGGACAACCATTACTTCAATACAAACTGCATTCCCTCTTTGAAGTTTTTGCTAAAGATAATGAACAGGATCAGAATTGGAAATGTCAATAATACAGAAGCCGCGTACATTGGTCCCGGATACGCTCCATATGGGCCAAACATTTGCGCAAGCAGTACGTTCAGCGTCAGCATTTTTTCATTGTTAACTACCAGCATATCCCATAAAAGTTCTACCCATCTTTCCATAAAGAGGAATAGGAATATAATCGTTGTGATGGACTTAGACATTGGCAAGACAATTCGCGCAATAATGGTTAATTGCCCTGCGCCATCCATTTTCGCCGCTTCAATTAACTCATCGGGTATGCTGCGGAAAAAGTTCGTATACATAAATATCGCCCACAAACTCACGGCTTTCGGCAGAATCATCGCCCAATACGTGTCGTACATTCCAGAATAACGAACAATCAAAAAGAGTGGAATCAACAGGATAACCGCCGGATAAAACATTTGAAACAAAATGACATTGTTGAGAAAACGGCTGCCTTTAAACTTTAATTTAGCTAAAGAATATCCTACTAGAATCGCCGTCACTAGCATGAGCACAGTAGAAGACAAGGTGACAAATATGCTGTTAAAGAAGGCGCGAAGCCATGGTCTTGGAACAACGCCATCCCCGCCAGTAAATAACCATTCATATGATCGCAGGGTCAACTTCGTCGGAATAATTTTACGATCAACTTGTTCCCATGGAGCTAAGGAGCTTAAAATCATATATAAATAAGGAAACACCATGATGATCAGAACAACAAAAGCCAATACGTATAACAACGCGGTCTTTAATTTCTTACTCCCAGCCATGTCTTGCACCCCACTTTTCTAAAACCTTTCTAAACACGAGAATCGACGCGAACGTTACAACAGAATTGATGATCGCTATTGCTGTCCCATATCCGGCATTTAATTTTTCGAATGCCTGATTATAAATTTCCAGCTGCCATGTATGTGTTGAATAATCTGGTCCTCCGCCCGTTAATACGTATGGTTCCGTAAAGATTCCAAACATTAAACCTACTGCTAAAATGGTGACGGTATAAAACGACGGATACAGCATGGGAACGGTTACGTGCCAAAACCTTTTCCATCCGACGGCGCCATCTATTTCAGCTGCTTCATAGATTTCTTTCGGTATGCTTTCTAAACCAGATAAAAACAACAACGCATAGTATCCCATGAATTTCCACGCCATCATAAGAGCGATGATCAACGGCGCTAAAATCGGGGAACCTAACCAATCAATGTCCAAACCGAAAGAATGCCGAAAGAACGTGTTTAGTGGACTGTTATAAGATAATACCCCATTGACGACAATGGCAGAAGCCACTCCCGATGCCAAATAAGGCAAGAAATATCCTACCGAAAACAAACCTTTCAGCTTAGGCAAAGAATGGATAATCAAAGCTAAACAGAGTGATCCCGCAATAACGATAGGAACAAACATCAACATAAATTTATAAGTGACCCAAAACGCAGCCCGTACGCTCTTACTAAAAAACGCTTCGATAAAATTTTGCAGTCCGACCATTTCGTAATCAGGAGCAATTAAATTCCAGTTTGTAAACGCTAAATAAATGGCCCAACAAAGCGGAAACAGAAAAAATATGATGGAATAGATAAGGTATGGGCTGGCCAAAAGCCACCCCAACCTTGTCGTTCTTTTATTCATTTACTTTAACACCCCGTTAATGGCTTTCTTCATATCTTCCCAAGCTTTATCAGCCGTTTTTTGCCCTTTCACAACCGGATTTAACGCTTCTTTGCCGATTAATTCTTGAATTTCTACTGTTTTTTCATTATCCATAGGCGGAATCGCGTTTGGAATATTTTCCGCATATTGTTTTAATTGAGGATTTTCCGCAAGATAAGAGGCAAACGCTTCATTTGTTGATAAATCATCACGCGCAGGTGGCAAATTCGTTTGTTTGAACCAAGCTAAATCGTTATTTGCATCAGAATATACCCATTTAATAAAGTCGAACGCAGCTTGTTGTTGCTCTTTCGTAGCAGAAGCATAAATGACAAGGCCTTTTGTGTCCGCAAACGTTTTGACGTTGTTTGGATCTACATCATCTGGCACAGGCGGCAAAGATAAAACATAATTTTGCTTAAACTCCATTTCCGGGAATTTTTCCGCCCAATACGGGAATGTCCATGGCCCCAAATCGACCATAATGGCTGTCGCATTTTCAAACGGGTCGGTTGCTTCTCTCGTCAATAACAAATCATTTTTACTTAAATCGCTAAAGAATTGAAGGGTTTTTACACCCGCTTCGTCATCCGCGACAAATTTATTTCCTTTTATAAAGTTGTTTCCATTCGAAGCTGCATTATATAACATAAAGAAATCAAACCATCTTGCCCACCATGTTGGTTTTACTAAATCAGCCCGCGCCCACAGAAATTTGTCAGGATATTTTTTCTTCAATTTTTTGCCAAGTTCAATAACCTCGCTGTATGTTTTTGGCGGCGCATCATACCCAAGCTCTTTTAGAACATCCATTCTCCAAGCAAACAACATCGCATTCGAGTAAATCGGCAAGACGTATTGATGGTTATCGGCAAACTTCCATCCTGAAATCGTTTCCTTCATTTGTCGCTTACTAATTAATTCAGCAAAACCTTTAAATTCGTCTAACGGTACAATCGCATGGCTCGCAGCTAATTGGGCGGCAAAACCTCGAGAAATATTTTCGGAGATCACCGGGGCATGTCCCGACGCAATGGCGGATTGGATTCCCGCTTCAGAAGAAGGGCTTTCCGGCATTGGTGAAACCTTGATTTTCACGTTTTTATGTTCTTTCATATAACCATCGGCCATCTTTTTCCAAAACGATTGCTGTGTCGGGTTAGGCGCGGCCCAGAAATCAATTTCAACAACGTTGTTAGCTCCATCCCCTTTTGCATTTTTCCCTTCATTTTGCCCTTGGCACCCCGTACCAATGAGAGCCACGACAAGCAACGCGGCAATGAGTTTCGTAAACCCTTTCTTTTTCATGTTTTTCCTCCCCCTTTTTATGCACATTTAAACTAACATGCCTTTAATTTGAAAATTGGCATGGTTCTGCGCACTTTTCAGATGACCACACAGGCCAAAACCACTGCTTTGATGAAACATTTGGCCATGCTTCATTAGTTGTTTATCGATAAATTAATTTCGCCATTATTTCCTGCAGACTGAGTTCTGCGCCGGCAATGGATTCATCAGCCGCGCCATAGTAGATTCTAACGGTGTCTTCCTCTACAACTACACCGCAAGTAAACACTACATTCGCAAAGAAGCCGTTTTTTTCGTAATCTTCTTCCGGTTCTAAAATAGGCTCTTCTGTTTTGGCGAGAATTTTGGTCGGATCATGAAGATCGAGCAGCACTGCTCCTAAACAATAGCGATGATTTTTATCAGCGCCATGATAAATCGCTAACCAGCCTTTCTCTGTTTTAAACGGGACTGCGCCTCCGCCAATGCGGCCGCTATCCCATCCTTCTTCACTGAGGCCCAGCAAGTATTGATGATTTCCCCAATAAAGAAGATTATCGGATTCTGCAATCCAAATTTCAGGCCGGCCAATTCCTTTTGGCACCGGGCGATGTAATGCATAGTATTTTCCATTAATTTTTTCAGGAAAAATAGCGACATCTTTATTTTCAGGAGGAAAAATTAATCCGAGACGTTCGTAAGTGACAAAATCTTTTGTCGATGCAAGACCTACACCAATTCCTTCAGCCGACACCGCACTATATTGGATATAATAAGTATCATCAATCTGGGTCACGCGCGGATCTTCAACTCCCCATGCTTCCCGTTCCGTTCCCGGATAGATGAAAGGGGTTTCATCAATGGTAAAGCGGCGGCCATCTTTGCTGCGGGCAATACGGATATACGACAAAGACGTCAGATAAGCGACTCTGCGATCCGAATCGTTGTAAAGGACAACTCGTGGATCGGAAAAATCAAACCTCGCGTCATCTTTATGCAGATCGACAACTTTTAGTTTTCCTTCCCCGCTTGAAAAATCAACTACAGAAGCTTTGACGATCGCCGGGTCTTCACTAATGGGGCGTTCAGCGACGCGAAGCAATAACAGCACTTCGCCATTGTACTGGGCGACCCCGGCATTAAAAACCCCTATCACTTCATGGTCGCGATGAAATGGTTTCACATCGTTCGGAGTAATTAGCGGATTTTCCAGAAAACGGTTGACTCTTACCATAAATCTCCTCCAACCTTTTCATTCACCAACATTGCAGTAGTCAAAAACTTTCTAAAACGTTAAAAGCGATGTTGACGCGCACCCCTTTTTTTGAAAACGCTTTAAAATTGTCGCATAAAAAAGAGGCTGTACGATACTACGAATGGATTCAAATCTGTAACGTTACATTTTCTATTTGTAATTACAAAATAATTATTTCATCTTTCAATATGATAGTCAATACCCTTTTCGCGAATTACATTACAAAATATTAAATGCTGTTAAACTTCTGTGAAAAATAAAAAACTTGCATGAACAAAAAAGATACGTATATTACAAATGTAATGTCATCATGTATATTTGTAAGTTACATTACTTACATTGATTTTCATTGACTGGGAATCATTCTAGAAATGCTGAAACAGAACTACTTTCTCATTATTGCTTCCATAATCGTTTCTTTTCTTTCCAATTTCGTTTATTCTTATTACAATATAGTTATGGGATACTTGCTCTAAACAGGCATCGTTCCCTCTATGATACCGCTCAAGTGCAGTATGTTATCTCTGTCTTTGGTTGGTTCATGCAAATATTTATATGATGTTGCGAGAACAGCGGGTGTGGAAAATGAAAAAGAAAGTAACGATGCAAGATATTGCAGATCGATTAAATATATCGAAAAATTCCGTATCACAAGCATTAAGAGGAAAGCAAGGAGTCAGCGAAGAAACGCGGAGACTGGTCCAACGTGTTGCCGAAGAAATGGGATACCAATATCCAGGAGAGCGGAAGAAAAAGAAACAAGGAAAAACGGGGAACATCGGGTTAATCGCTTCGGATTTGACATTTTCCTTTAAAAATTTTTTTGGGGAAATTTATTTGAGCATTGAAAAAGAAGTGATCAAGCGGGGCATGAACTTGCACATTCAATCGGTCAACCAAGAACAGAAAGAACGGCTTATTTTGCCTTCATTTATCGAAAACAAAATGGTAGACGGCATCTTGATTCTTTCGCACATCAGCACAGAATACGTTAATAAAGTGATTGCCACTGGTATTCCGACGATACTAGTTGATCACCACCATCCCAATATTCAGGCAGATGCCGTATTAACAAATAACCGCTTTGGCGCCTACCTTGCCGTTCAGCATTTAATCGAGCTCAATCACCGCGACATCGCTTTTATCGGCAACATCGATTATTCGCCGAGTTATGAAGAACGATATGAAGGATATTTACTTGCCTTGAAAGAACATGGAATTAAACCAAATGAAGATTTTATTTTCACAAACGCAGAAGAAAAAGAAGAAGTCGTGCTCCAATATATTCGGCAATTAAAAAAACAGCCCACCGCATGGTTTTGCGCCAATGACGGATTAGGGTTTCTCGTTAATTCATGCCTGCAGCAGCAAGGCATTCAAGTTCCAGACCAAGCGTCCGTGTGCAGCTATGATAATGGCCAGCTGTCCAAAATAGCGAAACCAAAAACAACAACGGTCGATATCGATTTAGAATTGTATGGAAAAAGAGCAGTAGAACTGCTGTTTTGGAGAATGGAAAATAAAAACGAACCGTTCCAAGAAATTTTGATCTCATCCAAACTGATCAAAAGGGAATCTACCGCATTAGCGCCAAAATAACGATGAAATGGGCTAAATGCGGCGACAGGCACCAGCCTCTTGCCTTTTAAGCAGGAGGTTTTTTATTTTTGCTTCATTTCCATCTTCTCCGTTCTTCCTTGTGCATATCTTTGTGCATGCTTAAGCAAAGCGGCGTGGCGGTAACAGGAGGATTCCGCTGGGAAAAAGCCGATGCAAACGCGCCAAAAGAGCGGAACACAAACAAAAGGGGCAAGCGCTCCGCTCCTTTTAAGAATTGTTGCCGTCTTCAGCGAATAACGAGATAAACGCTTCATCAATATCAACAACAATGAATTCAATGTCTTTCACTGGTTGCAGCACTTCTTTGAAAATGGCGGCGACTTTTGTTTTATCCAAATTTCCTACCCCTGTTCCCAACGCGGGAAGGGCCACTTTGTCAATTCCATGCTTTTGACAGTAAGCAACTAAATTATTTAAGCATGTTTGAACAATATCATAAGAGGTCTCCCCTGCCGGCTCTTTCATCGTCACTAGATGGATGATTCCTTGAAACGGAAGGGTTCCCGCGCGGGTGACATAAAGGTCGCCGGGCTGCGGATTTTGCTCCTGACAAACGTGGATCGCTTCTTCTTCAATCTCGCGGCCGCCGGCTTTGCGAATCGCGGCTGCCACGCCTCCCCCCATCGGGCCGATTCCATTTGCCGCATTGCAAATATAGGAAACATCCTGAAGTTTCGTAATATCTCCGCGCACTGCTTTGATCATAATAATTCCCTCCTCTATATATTTTATTGTCAGTGGTGGCAGGCACCAAGCCTATCTTAAACCTCTCAGGGAGAAGGTTCCTTTCTAGCGTTGGCCTATTCATATCGTGATTGCATTCTTCATCCGTAATCCCGTAAAGGAGGAGCCCCTTTCTTTTTTTGCATTCACAATCCGCACCTTTTTAGCCGGAAACATCCAAACTAAAAACCGTCTTCATCATTCGCCCCCTCAACATCGCGATGGGCTGCTATGAAGAAGCGAAACAAGCTGTTCAAATGAAACAGGAGGGCTAAATAAATAGCCTTGGATTTTATTGCAATGATGCTGTTCTAAGAAGCATAACTGTTCTGCGCTTTCTACTCCCTCGGCAACCACTTGCAAGTTTAAGTTGTGCGCGAACGTGATAAGCGCAGACGTCAATTGAGCGGTATTCGGATTTGTTGCCACATCGAAAATAAATGATTTATCAATTTTCAATGTGTCAACGGAAAATGTCCGTAAATACCCGATGGAGGAATAGCCGACTCCAAAATCATCAATCGCGATGCGGACACCTATATCTTTTAATTCCTGAATGTTATGGATGACGCATTTTTCATCGCTCAGCGCAATATGTTCCGTAATTTCTATTTCTAAATGGCTTGCTTGCAACTTGTTTTTTTGCAGCAACTGGCTGATCAATGCGGTAAACTCATGATGCCGCAATTGCCGCAATGACAGGTTCACGCTGACGTATAAATAATCAAATCCGATTTCGTGCAATTGTTTTAAATGTTGAAGGGCTGTTTTTAATATATGCTTGCCAAGCGATACAATTTGACCGTTTTCTTCTGCAACCGCGATAAATTCATTTGCTGGAATATCTCCGATTTCTGGATGGTTCCAACGAGCCAAAGCTTCTAAGCCAATAATCCGTTTCGAAACAGTGTCAATAATCGGCTGATAACATAAAGAAACTTCTTTTCTTTCGATCGCGGTACGAAGCAGCTGTTCAATTTTTGATTTTCTTATTTTCTGTTGTTCCAATTCAGCCGTATAGAATGAAAATTGGTTTTTTCCTTTCTTTTTCGCATCATACATTGCCATATCGGCGTGCCGGATTAAGGTCATTTCGTCATCTCCATCTTTTGGATACACACTGATACCAACGCTTGTCGTTATAAAGACTTCTTTATTTTCAAGCTTAATCGGCTGGTTTAATGATTGAATGGTTTTGCAAGCTATTTCTTCAATATTAAAATCATTTCCAGATAAAAGGACGGCAAATTCGTCTCCACCTAAACGGGCGATAAAGCAATCAGGATGAATCATTGTCAAACGCTGCGCCACGTTTTTTAATAATAAATCTCCCATGACATGACCAAATGAATCATTAATGTTTTTAAAGTTGTCTAAATCCAAGTATAGTATAGCGATTCGGCTGTTATGTTCTTCTGCCTTTTTCAGTTCATTCTTAAGCTTTTCAATCAAATAGCGGCGATTTGGCAAATCCGTTAATGCATCATGGTAGGCTTGATACTTAATTTTTTCATCGTATTTTTTTCGCTCAGTAATATCACGAAAGACAATGACAGAGCCTATTACTTCTCCGTTATCGTCGATCATCGGGGTAGAGACATAAGCTATTGGCAGCAGCGTCCCATCTTTGCGAACAAAAAAATCCTCTTCTACGCGGTAGGCTTTTTTTAATTCCGCCGTCTGGCAGAGCGGGCATTCGCGAAGAGAATCGCATTGATGTTCACTGCCGCAATGAATTTTTTGAAACAATGCTTTTCCTAATAATTCATTTTTTTGATAACCAAGTAAACGTTCCGCTTCTTGATTGATAAACGTGATTTTTTTGTCTTTGTCTAATACGATGACCCCCTCACCTAATGACGAGGTGATCGTTTTCAAATATTTTTCCCGTTTTTTTAATTCTTCCTCCGCTTTTTTCTGGGCATCGTATGGCTCTTTTATGGTGGCAATGTATATTCCTTTCATAAAATAAATGTAACTGATTCCCTTGTACAAATGGCCTAAAAAATTTTGCAAGTCGTACACATTTTTATACAATGTAAACAAAAATTCGCTTAAAATTAAAAATACAAATGCTAATATAAGATCAAGATGGGCTTTTTTTGGCTGTTTCTTGTAGGAACACAACAGCATATATGCAGTGGAAGCATAAAAAAGAATAATAATGTATTCCAAGAAATTTTTTAAATTCGTTGTGCCTTTCCCATCGACCACGAGAATCGGAAGTTTCTGTTCATAGCGAATAATAATGTAGGAAATCACCAATACATAGAGAACCGAAAAAATAAACATCGTCTTTTTTTGCCTGCTTTGTACTTGTCTATCCGGAAAAAATATGATAAAAAAGAGCATGCACGCTTGCGTTAATCTGGCGGCAACCCAAAACCATGTAGCTTTTTGCGGAGAACTTTCAACAACGATTAAGCCGGGCATGCCTTTGTACGAAAGCGTGTGCAGTAAGTCGATGATACCGACGATAAGAAATACCACGGAATACCATAAGCGATATCGAGATAGATGTTGCGGAAAAATCATCCACCCTTGAATCGCGATGGACAACGAGACGGTGACGCTGAGGAATTCCAAAATGGTGTGCAAGGATAAATATTGGTTTGCTTCGGCGACAAAATATAATCCCTCACGAAACACAATGGTGGCCAAAAAAAATAAGACTGCGATGCCGGCAATCATTAACGCTTTTTTCTCTTGTTCATCCGAAATGCTGGGATTGCTCGTCATCGATATCCCCCCCTTTGATATCCAAATTAAAAAATAAAAAATTCCAAAATATTTATCTATTACAATTTTACTATATATAAAATATAGACTGCGTCAAGGATGGATCATGAAGTAGTTCTCTTCACAAAATATTCAAAAAATAAATGATCTCCCTCCTTATTCAGAGGGAGATCATTTATTTTACAATATTTTTTATGATTCCACCTGTACTCCTATGCAAACCTATTTGAATTCCGCCATGCGAAAATCTCTTTTTTTCCTCCTTCTTTTCCCGGCCCCGATTGTTCCATGCCGCCGAACGGTGCTTCCGCCACAGCTGGAAAGACATCATTGATGCCAATCATTCCATATTCCAGTTTCTCCATAACCCGATACGCGCGATGAGCTGAAGCCGTAAACATACAGGCCGCTGTGTCGTTTTTATTCATCATTCATTACGGCTATAATAGAATCTCTTAAGATTTGGAACATCTTTTCGATTTCTTGTTTGTTGATAACTAATGGCGGGGAAAATACGATCGTATCTGCATCACCGAATGTGACTGTCCGTAAAATTAATCCGCGTTGCCGGGCTTCATGGATAATAATCGGCGCTAATTTTTTCTCAAACCGTTCATTCGTTTGTTTGTTTTTAACAATTTCCAATGCTCCAATTAGCCCTAAAGAGCGGACTTCTCCTACAATCGGCAATTCACTTTGCAGCATTTTTAATTGTTTGTGAAGTTCTTCTCCCATTAATCGAGCGTTTTCCACCAGATTTTCTTCTTCAATAATTTGTATGTTTCTTAATGCAACTGCACACGCGGTAGGATGTCCGCTATAAGTAAATCCGTGAAGCAGTGTGCCTTCCGATAATTGGATAAGATCTCTATGAAGTTTTTCGCGAAGGACGACTGCGCCAAGCGGAATATACCCGCTTGTAATTCCTTTCGCAATTAACATGACGTCCGGAACTACATTCCAATGTTCGCATGCAAACATTTTCCCAGTCCGGCCAAATCCCGTGATTACTTCGTCGGCGATAAATAAAATATTGTTTTCATCACAAATTTTCCGGATTGCTTGGAAATAACCATCTGGCGGAATATTCACTCCTCCTGCCCCCTGAATCGGCTCAGCTAGAAAAGCGGCAATGTTTTCTGCGCCTTCTCGCTCAATGATTTCCCTGACAGAATCGGCGGAAAAAGTATCGGCGTGAATAAATTCAGGGGCAAGCGCTGTAGTCATATTTTGAAAGTCTTGAATTCCCGTAGCGCTTGTCGCACCAATGGCAACGCCATGATAAGCTTTTTTCCGGGAGATGATTTTCGTTTTGTTTGGATAACCTTTTAATTTCCAATAATGTCTCACTAATTTGTAAGCAGTGTCATTGGATTCTGAACCGCCAGACGTGAAAAAAACGGCACTTAAGTCTCCAGGGGTAATTTCAGCAAGTTTTGCAGCAAGCCTAATAGCAGGCTCGTTGCTAAACGTAGCAAAACAAGAAGAAAAAGCGAGTTGTTCCATTTGTTCTTTGGCAGCTTGTGCAAGTTCTTTCCGACCATATCCGACATTCACATTCCATAATGAAGCCATTCCTTCTATATAAGTTTTTCCGTTAATATCTGTTACATACACGCCATGCCCTTCTTTCAAAATGACGGCAGGGCCGTTTTCTTGTTGCTCTTTAATGGAAGAAGTAGGATGAATAAAGTGTTTTTTATCAAGTTCGGTAAGCTCATTGGTTAAAAGGTGTTGATTGCTCATCACTAATCGCTCCTTTATAATCAGTTTTGATGTTGCCAGGGATTTTGAATAGGAAATAGAATCCGATGATCCACCATATGAGCGTGATGACCCATTCGTAAGGCCAAACTAAAGCTGACGGCATTCCCGGCATGTATAACAGGATGAAGCCAATGGATAAAAGCAATGCCACCCATCCCACAATGGAGCTCTTTCCAGCCTGGAAAGGCCGATGTAAATCTGGTTGTGTTTTCCTTAAGTAAAGAAACGCGCATGCGACAAAGAAATAAGCAACAACAATCGCAAGCCCGCCAGCGTCCACAAACCAAACAAGAGCAGGACGCCCTAATAATGGCGATAACGTAGAGAGAAAACCAATAAATAAAATGGCGTTCCCAGGGGTTTTGTATTTTGGATGAATTTTGCCAAACCATTTTGGTAACACGCCTTCTTCCGCCATGGCAAACATAATGCGGCTAGCACCGATAATAAAGGCGTTCCAGCTGGTAATAATGCCAGCAATCCCCCCAAGAATTAATATTTTGGCGAATATCGGAGAACCGAAAACAACCGCCATTGCGTCCGCGGTAGCTAATTTTGTGTTTTCTAACTGATCTGGACTGAGACCTAATGATACACTAAGGATAATAAGGATGTACCACATTGCCGCAAAACCAACAGATAAGATAAGGATTTTGCCAATCGCTTTCATGGGGATATTCATTTCTTCCGCCACTTGCGGAATCACGTCAAAGCCAACAAACAAGAAAGGTGTCATGATTAATACAGTCATTAATCCTCCGATTCCACCTGCCAAAAAAGGCTTCATATTTTCAGCACTTCCGCCGATAAATGAACCAAACGCAAGAAGCAGCCCGACTGCTACTAATAAGATTGTCAATGTCAATTGAAGAAATGCCGCTTGTTTTACCCCAATCCAATTGATAAATGTAATTACAACAGAACCAATTATCCCCACCGCTGCCCATGAAATATAGACGTCCCAGCCAGCCAGTGTCCACATATAACCGAACTGATAATCAGGAAAAATATATTCTACTACAGTAGGAAGGGCAACCGCTTCAAAAGCAACAACCGAAATGTAGCCTAATAAAAGAGCCCACGAAACAATGAAAGCAAACCGTTTGCCAAGAGTTTCTTTAAGAAAAAAGTAAGCCCCTCCTGTCTTTGGAAATACGGTAGTTAATTCTGCGTAGGTTAAACCGACAAAAACGACAAGAATTCCGCCTAATAAAAAGGCAAGCATCGCACCGAAAGAACCTGCGCTTAAAATCCACTCATTGGTCAGAACTACCCATCCCCATCCGATCATGGCGCCAAATGCCAATACTAAAACATCTACTCTCGTTAAAACCCGGTTAAAATCTTTATGATTCTTTTGTGTCATAGTAACCTCCTAACCGAAATATATCCGCTTTCACCACACTCTAGGAAAAAGCGTTTTAAGAAACAAACTGGCTGCTGCAATGATTAGCTGGTCGGAGAGAAGATCATTGCGGGGAATATTATGAAGCAGCAGATGTGAGCGATAGTGGATTGGTTTTAAGGCCAGTCGCATTTTTAAGAAAGAGCTTAGGCGAAGGGCTGGTATCATTGATAAAGATTTGCGCTCCGTTTTTTATCAGGGTTGGAAAGATTTCTTTTGCCCGCCTCCTTTCTATAATGAAGGTAAATGAACTGAATACATCGTGAAAATGTTGTCATTCACCTCCTTGATTTGATAAACAAAAAAGCCAATATTTTCAATTTCACAGCATGGTTTGTGAAATGAAAATACCGGCTTCTATCTGCTGATACTAATCTTGCGGGATTAGCGAGCAGACTGAACAGTATTTAAAAATATATATTTGGCACAGAAAGACAAGTCATAAGCGAGCGCCAAAGGCAAGTGAATTTGACGCAAAAATGCCCATTGACTCGTTTAAACAAATCCGGCAAGAATTTGTTTTCGAGTTCAATATTAATGATAATAAATTCTGAATAGTTTGTAAATATATATTAAGATTTTTTCTGTGCATTTATGCATCCGTTATGCGTTTTGCAACACGTCCACACATCCATAAACCAGCCACCCTCCGGCAACAAGGCGGCCGGTCTTTCTTCACAAATCCGCTAATGCTATTTTCATGCACTTTCAATGATTCCGCTTTCCGTCCAAATTTTTGGATGAGGCAGCGGCCGGTTGCTTTTTTTATTTCCATGATTTCGCTGGCGGAATAGCTTGCGGCAAATAACAAAACCTCCCGTCAGCTTTCCGGCGCAGCAGGCGCCTGTGGCCTTACCTTCTGCAAAAAGAAAATGCCAAGGAGCACCATCAGCAAAAGCGATCCCATCGCCAACCGATTGGCAATGTTTCCGTACGAATGAAAAAGGAGGGTTATGCTTCCATAAATCGACGGACCGATGATGGCCGACACTTTTCCAGAAAAAGCGAACAGTCCGAAAAACTGCCCTTGCTTGTCTGGCGGGGAAAGTTCGACAATATATGTTCTCGAAGTGACCCACATTGCTCCTAAACTGACGCCGAACAAACTCCCAGCAATCCAAAAAGAAAGCTTGGAAAAAGCAAGCACCCCTGTCGCCAGCGCGATGCACATCACGATGCCGACATACAAAACCGCTTTTTTCGCTCCCTTGCTTCTCGTAATGTAGCCAAAAAGAAAGGAACCGATAATGCTTGAAACTGTGGAGACTAAATATAAAAGGATGAACTCCCCTGCCGTAAACCCGGCAATGACTTTGGCATAAACGGACATGATAGCGATCGTCGTCGCCACCGCATCATTCAAAAAGAAATAAGCAATCATGAACGTAAAAATGTTTTGATACTTTTTCATTTCTTTCAATGTCGCATAAATATCCCGATAACCCGCAAAAAATCCGGCTTTTTGCTTTAATGCACCGGCTTTTTCGGCTTCTTCTTTGACAAAGAAAAACAGCGGGAAAGAAAAGAGGAGAAACAAAAGGGCGCTTGGAATAAAAGCCTGATAGTAATCTTTTTCGCCAACAAACGGATATACGGCAAGCCCGACAAGCGTTCCGACATATCCGACAGCAACGCCAAAACCGGAGATAAGCGGAATTTCCTGTTTATTCCCCAAACTGGAAATCATCGAATCGTAAAAAACGAGGCTCGAGTGGTAAAAAAACTTTGCTGCGACAAATAAAAGCACAGTTATGACAAAAGACGCCGGCAAGCCAAACATGACATTCGCATGATTCGAATATCCGGCAACCCCCATAAGCAAAGTCGCCGCAACCGAAAGAGCGGTAAATATCCCAAGCCATTTCTTTCTTCTCCCGGTCCGGTCAATCCATGTGCCATATAAAGGAGAAAATATCACTAAAAAGAAGGAAGCTAATGCATTCGCATACGAAATAAATGTACTGGCGATCTGGTTCAAGCTCTCGCTTTTTCCCACCGTTTCCGAAACATAAAGCGGGAAAAAAATCGTGTTCACATTCGAGGAAAAAATCGTATTCGCAAAATCATACAACGCCCACGATAAAACCGGCAACGAAACATACAGCTTCCAGCCCTGCTGCCTCTTTGTCTCATACGAATGCGAGGCAATCTTCTCCACTACACTCTCCCCCATTCTGTCGGTGATCAAACGGCCGCAAACCGTTTATTCCATATATAGATTACTTTGTATATTTAATGATTTTGTTTCATGGATGTTAATTTTTCCGAAAAAATGCCTCTTCATATTTTGCAGAATATAATTAATATTTTAACAAATAGACGTACATTTGTATATTATCATCGTTTTCCGGACAACGAATGGATGGAGAAGATGGCTGTTACCCGCAAACACAACACTTGCTTTTCATTTTAAGCAATGGCAGCAGGCACCGGGCCTAATGGACATGATTGCATTTCAAGACATTCCAACACGGCAAATCCATCGTCTGCTCTTTCCAAGCCATTGATGAGGCATTTATGGACATCAGCCATGCACAAGCACCGAGCCAATTTTATGGTTTGATTAATTTTAAACCTTCTTCTATCTTTTCCTTTGTCAACTCACCAGAAACTTTATCGACAATTTCCCCCTTGGAATTAATGAAAAAAGTGGTTGGTAAATTTTGCACTTGATACTGTTCTACCACTAATCCATCCCGATCAAGCAAAATCGGAAAGGTTACTTTTTTTCGGGCAATATACTGATGGACAAGGCGAGTTGGTTCCGCTACATTGATCGCCAATATTTCTATCCCTTTTTCTTTATACTGCTGATAAGCCTTTTCAAGATAAGGCATTTCTTTTTCACAAGGAGGGCAATATGTGGCCCAAAAGTTAATGAAAACACCTTTTCCGCGAAAATCAGACAATGTTTGTTCCGTGCCATGCAAATTTTTTAACGTGAAATCAGGCGCTGCATTTCCAACTTTCGCGGCAATCACCTCTTCTGTCTCATACAGATTGCTATATAAAACATATCCTATTGCCGCTAACAAAACAGAGGTAATGACAAAATGGATCATAAAATGGCCCCTCTTCATAAACCGCATCCTCCTCCCCCTTTCCTCGAATTGGAATCTTTATTTTAAGCTACACTGCCTTTTCCCGATTGTTTCAATTTCATCCTTTGATTTCCTATATCTATCCTCCATATACTTATTCCAAACACAAAAGTTCAGAAAAAAGATAGACTGCAAAGCCGAAAGCACAGACCGCCATAAAAATCTTTCGCCGAGATTTCACCAGCACATTGCCGCGGCCCAAAACATCCGGAATCAGCCACAGCCAGGCCGGATAAGCAGCTATGGTGGAAAAGAAAGAAATTGGACTCTCCATTTCTGCTTCAGTTCGAAAAGGGATATTTTAACAAAACCAATTTAATCGGTATCTTCCTTTAAATTAGTCCAAAACAACAGCCGTTTTTTTAGCTTTTCAAATAACAACAAGGCAATCAAAATAACAGCACTGTTAAAAATGATTCCCGCAATCACATAATCGTATTGAGCGAAATCTGTATAATATTGAATGAAATATCCCATCCCCGATTTAGCGCCAAACATTTCTGCCATGGTTAAAATCAAGAAAGACATGGTCAATGCTGAACCTGCCCCGCTTAAAATATGAGGAGATGCTGCCGGGATAATCACTTTAAACAAAAGATCATTGCCTTTTAACCCTAAAGTTTTTGCATTATCCAAATATTGTTTTTCAATGATTAAAACGCCGTGAAGTGTACCTAAAAAAATATGCCAAAAAGTTCCGATGAAAATTAAAAAGATCGAAGCCGATTCAAAGGTTGGCAATACAGCAATGGCGTACGGAACAAATAAAGTTGGCGGAAGAGGGCTTAACAAATGGACATAGGGCATTAAAACGTGGCGGACCCGATGATGAAGCCCCAACAATAAGCCCCCTCCTATCCCCAAAATGATTGATCCAATATAAGCAGGGATTAGCAGCCGTAAAGAACTTACTAATCCCAACAATAATTCCTCTATGTTTTGAGTAAAAACACGAAAAACTTTACTTAATGTCGGGAAAATAACAGGATTTAAATTTCCATATCTTGTGATTAATTCCCATACAGCAATGCCGGTGATACCGATCAATATCGTCACATAATATTGTTTAAGAAAATTCCTCATCTTCTGGTCCTCCCTTAACTTTGTGTTGATGCCAACTGAAACAAACTGCCCATCGGAGGTCCGTGCAAATATATTTATTTAAAGATTTTGCTTATTAAATCTATCTAATAATTTTTGATAATAATCTTTATCTTCAGGATATTCATTCATTAATTCTTCCAGCGCTCTTTCATAAAGATCAAGATTAATATAGTCGTTAAGGTCAATCCCGTCGGCATTTTCAATATAGCCGATGGATTTCATTTGCTCCCACATTTTCTTAACTTCTTTGCTATTAGGATCCGGCGAATAATGGGAGTGTTCTTCATTGACGATAGAATCTACTGTTTTATCATCCAATTTCAAATGTGCTTTTGCGGCTGCTACTGCTTTTTCCGGATGTTCATTTTTCACGCGTTCTGCCCGGATTAATGCTTTTAAAAGCCGTTTGAAGGCTTCCCCTTTATCTTCTGACAATAATTCCTTTCTTGTCACAACCCGGCAGCATACATGAGACGGATTTAAATCATTGCTCCAGCCAACGATGGCCAAATTCTGTTTTAATGCTTGTAAAAGGATCGTATTTGCTGCAACCGCCACATCGACTTTTCCGCTTGAAATGGCTTGAAGCAAATCTCCCGGTGTTTTAAATTCAATAATTTCCAGATCTTTTTTCCAATCGATTCCTGCTTCTGCCAATGCTGACCGGAAGACAATATCAGAAGTAAACATGCGAATCGTTCCTACTTTTTTTCCTTTGTAATCTTCCAATGTTTTGTATTTATCTTTATCTTTTGGCTGGGCTAAAATCGGGTGCCCGCCTTCTAAATGGCCGCCAATGATGGAAAAGTCAGCGCCTTTTGAAATAAATGTTAATGGGGCTGCTGTTCCAAATGTTAGACCCACATCGATTTTTCCGGCTTGCAGCGCATTTAATCCGTCTGCCGATGAGGCAAAGCTGACGCCTTCCACTTTCAGATTTTCATCCTCAAAAAACCCCTCATGATTTGCTACGTCAAATAAAGGTGCACCTTGACCATGCAAGTAACCCACTTTTAATTCATATGTTTTTTCCTTTTTTGCTTCGCTTGAATTCGCTTTTTCTGCATCTGTTCCACATCCTGTTAATGCCAATGATGCTATAAGAACAGCTAAAACTGGTTTCACACTAATGCGGAAAAATTGTTTCAACTTTCTCTCCCCCAAATGTGCATTTTTAAATTCCATCTCCATCAGAACCTACTGCGTGTTGCTCTTCCAAATTGTCCAACAATCCTTGATTCATGATCGTTAAGACATGTTCTCTAAATTCCATAAATTCACTGCTACTAAACAGCGTTTTCCGGTTTCTCGGCTTTTTAAATGGAACATCAACACTGGTTGTAACAGCTCCTTTAGCACTTGAGCCAAGCGAAAATATCACAATCCGATCTGCTAAATAGATGGCTTCATCGGCATCATGGGTTACAAACACAATCGTCCTGTTGTGAGCGCGGCTGATTTGTAACAATAAATCTTGTAAATGGATTCGTGTCAAAGGGTCCAAGGCACCAAAAGGTTCGTCCATCAACATTAAATCTGAACCAAATGCCAGCGCCCTGGCAATGGCGGCGCGCTGCTTCATTCCCCCGGACATTTGACCGGGATATTTTTTGGCCGCATCGCTTAATTGAACAAGCCCTAAATATTCCCTAGCAATATGTTTCAATTCTTTTTTCGTTTTCTTTAATTTTTGTTTAAGAGCGAGGATAATATTTTCTTCCGCAGATAACCAAGGGAATAACGAATAATCTTGAAAGACGACGCCGCAATCTGGAAGTTTCTGTGTCGTTGGCACTCCATTCACGATTATTTCTCCTTTGTCCGGCTGCTCCAGACCGGCTATCAGTCTTAAAAAAGTGCTCTTTCCACAACCGCTTGGCCCCATTAATACTAAAAATTCGCCTTCTTTCACATCAAGATGAATGTTCTTTAAAATTTCGGCACCTTCATAACTAAAATAGAGCGATTTTACTTCGATTTTTTTCTTCACATATTCCGCGTGGTCAATGGGCTGCTGCACCGCCACCACTTCGCTCATTTGTCTCCCCCCTTTTTCTATCTTCATATTTTTTATGTAATTATCTAAAGACCGTACCAACAAGACTACACGTAATTGCGGCAAAATCGGGAGAAACCAAGCAGCTGGTAACTAAGTTCATGTTTCTTCCGCAGAATTGCGCCACGCAAAAAAGCAGCTGCCGTCACAGTTCTCCTTTCTCTATGTTAATTATAAGTAAACAAATATGATTAATTATATTTCAGATTATATAGTCATACAGACGGCTTGTAAAATTGAAAGAAATGAATTGTATTTTCAAATTAATTGAAGATATAGGCACATCGCTCCACTCTCATGCATTCGAAAGGGATCGCATCTTCCATCAGCCTTACTGCATTTTTGGATAAATCAACAAACATGCTAACAGGCATCCTTCCTTACCCTTTTCCGCTGATGGCACGGCACTGGTGTCTTTTCGGGGACATTCCGCTTTCCAGATGCATTTATCACCGGATCGCCGTTTGGTTTGTTTCTTTTACCTAAATATTGGTTAATATAAATGATGAAAATGTTCCTCGATATAGAAGGCAAAGGATGGATCAAACCGTGTCAACATATGCGAATCAGAAACGGGTTATTATGCTTCTTATTGATTCTTTAATGTATCCGCCTCTGGAAAAGGCAGTAAAAGAGGGAGCCGCTCCGGCATTCCAATTTTTTATGGAAAACGGAAAAGTTTTTCCAAACATCGTGAGCCCTTTCCCGACGATGTCTGTAACGGTTGACAGTTCGCTGCTAACAGGCACGTATGCGGACATTCATAAGATCCCTGGGCTAGTATGGTTTCATGAGGAAGAAAAACGGCTAATCAATTACGGAAGCCACATCAGAGAACTGATTAAGCTTGGCCTCATCCGCTCGCTCAAAGACGTTATATATCATCTTAACAATCATCATTTAAGCAAGGAAATTAAAACGATTCATGAGGAAATGTCTTTGCAAGGAAAAGCAACCGCTTCTATTAATGCCCTTGTTTATCGCGGAAATACAGAGCATGATCTTCAATTGCCAAGACTGCTGACATTTTTCCCTTCTTGGAATAAGGAGTCGAAAACAAACGGAAGCCGGCTGTTTACATACGGCTCCTTTTCCAGGATCAGTCCTTTCAAACGAAACGGGCATTTCTGGCAAAAGTTTGGGTTTAATGACCGTTTTTCTGCTCAAGAATTAAAATATCTTATTGAAACTAATTCTCTTCCTTCTTTTACCATTGTTTATTTTCCTGATATGGACAAAACCGTCCATAAAAACGGCCCGATGGATATAAAGGGAATCAGCAAAGTAGACAAACAGCTGCAAAACATATTGGATTGCTATGATTCTTGGGAGGAAGCTTTAAAAGACCATTATTGGATCATCATGGGAGACAACGGCCAGGCTCCGGTTGGTTCCGACCGGAACAAAGCCTTAATTGATTTAAGAAAATCGCTTCGCTCTTATCAAATCATGGCATTAAAAGATGGGGTAAAAGACAGCGATGAAGTGGTGCTTGGGGTGAATGAACGAATGGCCTTTATTTATACATTAAACCCTGAGCGCGCGCCGCTTCCGGATATCGCGCAAACACTGCAAAAGGACGACAGAATCGATGTCATTGCTTGGATGGAAAAAGAATCTATCCACGTCATATCCGGAGTCCGCCAAGGAAAACTGATGTTTCAACCGGATGGAGACTTGGTGGATGAGTATGGACAATCGTGGGATCTGGCAGGAGATGCAGGCGTTTTGAATCTGACGGTAAAGAACCATCAGATTTTTTATGATGAATATCCGGATGCATTAGCCCGATTGCACAGCTCGCTCACTTCCCATCGAGGAAATTATCTCGTCGCCAGCGCGAAGCCAGGATTTGAATTTATCGGTGAAGGCTCTCCCACTCATGTCGGTGGAGCAAGCCACGGGGGGCTTCATAAACAAGATTCATTAGTGCCGATGATTGTAACTGGCACCGATTCATCCCCAAAACATTTGCGCATCATTGATTTAAAAGACTGGATTTTAACCTTGATTGATTAATGCAGACAATCATTCCGCCTCCCGCTGGCACCTCTCCGCCAGCAGGAGGCTTGGCATTTTCTTCTGTTATCTCTCGGTTCCTTTTAGAATTCGGAAATGGTTCGGTCCTTGCCAACCGAAGGATTTTAGTCTGTACGCGGCAGTTCCATTGGCTAGGACGCTCTTGCTGCAACAGCTGTTACTGCCTTTTGGCGAACGGGCGTTTTCCATTAACAACTCAAAAGGGAATCGCCTGTTCGTTATTTCCTCTCCAGTAATGTTCATATTGTTCCTTCTTGTTATTTCCGAAGGTTCCGAGACCATTGATTCTTTGGTAAAAACCAATGACTTCTAATCACAATAACGTTTAAATTCGTCTTACATGCGCAATAGCGCATTCTTGAGCCTTTAAAAAACGAGCTTTTTTGCTACTAATATCGCTGGAAGTATGCCATCCACCGGCTGAATCGTTTCATCCAACGATCACAAACCTAGCATTGGATAAAATCATCTCGATCAGCTTACCCGTTGCCTTCAAAATCCCAACCGCCATCGCCAAATCAAACATCGGGCCCTGCTTTTTCCGTTCCAGAGGAGACAATACACAATGAGTCTTTACCGAAGCATAAAACGAAGCAAGAACATGTTCCTGTGCCTTTTTCAGCGGCGCATCTGGCACCCTAACAATCACCATGCCGCAACTCCCGGCATTTTCTGCACTTCCGCTGCCCCCGATACTCTTCCAATCCTTTAACCCAATGCTAAAAAACTTCACCGCCACTCATCCTTTCCGCTCAACCATAGAACATTCATTTTTATTTATCATTGTAATGCCTTTTTTCTCTTTCAATTACTTCGGGTGGCGGCAGTCACCAAACCTGTGGAGATTCAAAAACTCATCGACTTGGATTCCTGCATAACCTTAATGAGAAGAATTACTGCATTCCTTTCGCCATATTCACATTTTTATTTTGCATCTTGCCTTTGCGTTCGATGGTCTAACCACATGATTGTTCGCAACTTGCAAGCCTTTTTTCTTCATCCTTTCCCCGTTCCTTTGATGTACTCGTTTAGGAGCAGTATAGACACAAGAATACAGTTTGATTAAACATGACCAAAATTGCAAAACTGAATTTGTATAATTGTGCAAATGAACAAGAAAAATCATTCTTTTACCAATAGCTTTTTTATTTTCTAAATCATATAATACACGATGAAAGCGCTTTGATTACTGTTGCTACTGTTCTTTTGAACATATTACAGAGAAATTAGCAAGTAATTGTTCGTTTTTTTAAGATGATCTGTGTACACTGAGATTAGTCATATGCTAAAAAATTTAAGGAATCTGACTTATCTCAAACCCACACTCATATCTGCTCTCATAAGTTAATAAGTTCACCATTTCACAAATTCATAAAAAAGGAGGCTATGACACATTACAAAAAGGCAATTGCATCTACCCTTTTATGAAAAATGCAGTTAAAAAATGTCCAATTGCAAACACCATTCACGCTTAAATCTCAAAAAACAGGATTCTGAAAAACGATTTTTTCATCCAGCGTTTTGGGAATAAACCTGTTAATTTAAAAACTCCTACGGCAATATGCCGATTGACGAGTTCAACATTTTAGGCACACTATCCGCTAAAAAAGATAATACTTTTAGCAAAACAAATGGTATTTATTAGAATATATAGAATATTTAGGTAATTACCAACTTTCCTTCAAGAGGATTCTAAATATACTATGCGGGGAGGATTTAATTATGGATACGATAACAATTAGCTGGATTGGTGCTTTAATCGGACTAGCCTTAGCCATTTTTTTGATACTAAAAAAATTGAATCCATTATATGCACTATTTTTGGGTGCCATTGTCGGCGCATTGATAGGTGGAGCAAATTTAGATGAAACGCTGAATACTATCATCAGTGGTACGCAAAGTGTTATGGGAACCGTCATCCGCGTCCTTGCTGCAGGGATTCTTGCCGGAGTTATGATGGAGTCAGGTGCGGCGGAGACGATTGCATTATCTATTGTTCAAAAATTTGGTGAGAAAAAGGCACTTATCGCATTATCACTAGCAACGATGATTATTACTGCAGTCGGTGTGTTTATTCCGGTTGCCGTACTGATCGTTGCGCCTATCGCTTTATCCATTGGGAACAAGACAGGTATTTCTAAGCTGGCTTTATTAGTAGCACTATCTGGCGGTGGAAAAGCAGGTAACATTATTTCCCCAAATCCAAATACCATTGCCGCTGCTAATGGATTTCAATTGGAACTAAGTGATGTCATGATTAGAGGGTTAATCCCGGCCATTTTTGGGCTAATCATGGCGGTCGTTCTGGCTTCCCTTTTGAAAAAGAAAGGGGCCAAGGTGGCAGATGCAGAGGTCGTACATAATGATGCACAAATGGCCAATTATCCTCCACTGAAAAAAGCGATTGTTGCGCCATTAGTTGCGGTCATTTTGTTAATGATTAATCCAATTATTTCTATACTAAAAATTGACAGTTTAGCAAGCTTCAAAGTTGATGCGATGTATATTCTGCCATTAGCTGGTATCATCGGTATGGTGGCAATGGGACAAACAAAAAATATCCTCAAATATACAGCTTCAGGTCTAGAAAAAATGACACCAACTGTATTGATATTAATTGGGGCTGGGGCCATCGGAGGATTAATATCACACTCTGATTTGTCCGAGCAAATTGTTAACATCATTGATGCTACAGGCATTTCTGGAACATTTTTAGCACCAATAGCAGGTATTTTAATGGCGGCGGCAACAGCATCAACTTCAACAGGTGTCATTATTGCCACTGGATCGTTTGGGGAAGCCATATTAAATATGGGAGTTTCTCCACTTGATGCTGCTGTCATGGTTCATGCAGGAGCCACTGTCATTGACTCACTCCCACACGGAAATTATTTCCATGTGACAGGAAATAGCATGAATATGTCGCTTCAACAACGCATGTCTGTTGTTGGCTACGAAGCGATCGTCGGTGGAACAATGACCATCGTTGCAACGATATTATACGGATTTATTTTATAATTTCAAGTCATTAAAGAGCAGCACGATGTTGCCTTTGATGATTTTGAGCAAGCCTTTCTCTGCAATCATAAAGCTAGCGGGTTAATGTAAACAACAATATAGTAACTCATCTGCATCAACAATACTGCTTAGCGGAGTTTTGACCGTTTCTCAACAGGAAGTTTTTGAAAAAAGCAATAAGCCGTAGAAAAACAGAGTATAGCAATTCCCTTTTAACATTAAAAATCATTGTTAGGACCTAAATCAACTTTATAAAACAAGGAGGAAATAAAATGAGCAAAACATTTGTCCTTGCACCAGATTCATTTAAAGGAAGCATGACAGCAAAAGAAGTTTGTGTAGCGATGGAAAAAGGAATCAAAAAGGTATACCCCGATGCAAATTGCATACATGTTCCAATGGCTGACGGTGGGGAAGGCACCGTACAATCATTAGTAGACGCAACTGATGGTAAAATATTCGAAGTAGAGGTCACAGGTCCTTTAGGAAATAAAGTGACTGCTAAATACGGGATTATGGGCGATAACGAAACGGCAGTAATTGAAATGGCAGAAGCAAGCGGGATTCAGTATGTGACCAATGAGACAAAAAATCCTATGGTGACAACTACTTATGGTACTGGTGAATTGATAAGAGCTTGCTTAGATAAAGGCATAAAAAAGATCATTATCGGAATAGGTGGAAGCGCAACCAATGATGGCGGAGCAGGCATGGCCGAAGCCTTAGGGGTTAAGTTTCTCGACCGGCATGGCAACCAGCTGCCTAGAGGCGGGGGATACTTGGACCAATTAAGCGAAATTGACATTTCAAATCTAGATCCACGATTGAAGGAAGTTTCCATTTTTGTCGCATGTGATGTGACAAATCCATTGTGTGGAGAAAATGGAGCTTCATACGTATTCGGGCCGCAAAAAGGGGCAACGGAAGAAATGGTGCGAATTTTAGACCGGAATTTATCCCACTATGCCGATGTTGTCAAAAAACAGTTAGGAAAAGATGTGAAAAATATTCCAGGCGCAGGTGCTGCTGGTGGATTGGGTGCGGGATTGTTAATATTTACTCAAGCGACATTACAAAAAGGAATAGATCTTGTCATTGAATATTCCCAATTGAGAAATAAAATAAAAGATGCTGACTATGTTTTTACTGGTGAAGGTGGGATCGATTTTCAGACCCAATATGGAAAAACACCATATGGAGTAGCAAAAGTTGCAAAAGAATTTAATAAAAAGGTCATTGCCATAGCCGGGCATATTGGAGAAGGTATTGATGTCCTTTATGACAAAGGCATTGATGCAATCTTCGGCATCATTCCAGAAGCAGGCAGTTTAGATAAAATTTTAAAAGATGGGGCAAAAAATGTTGAAAGAACATGCGAAAATATCGCACGTTTGATAAAGATGATATAAAAAAAGGTATTCCACACTATTATAATATGATTGGATGAAAAAGTGGATATTTTATCCACTTTTTTTCATAAGCGATGTTTATGAGAGTTTTCAAGCATGAAACGTGCCACACAGGGAGAGAGGGGAAAGGCGTTGTATCGTTTATCGAAAAAACAAGCACAGATGATTGTTGATAAGATGATGGAAGATATACCATATAACATAAATATCATGAACGAAAAGGGAATTATTATAGGAAGCGGAGACCCAAAAAGGATCGGAACCCTTCATAAGGGAGCTGTAGAAGCTATAAAAAAGTTAAAGATGGTTACCATTTATGAAGATAATAAAAATGAAAAAAAAGGAACAAATGAACCGATCATTATTGACAATCAAGTTGTTGGTGTCATCGGAATAACCGGAGAACCAGAAGAAGTAAAACCATTTTGTAAAATCGTAAAGACAACAGTGTCATTACTGATTGAACAAGGAATCGCACTAAAAAAAATAGAGAGCGAAGGTAAAAAAAGGACCGCATTTTTGAAGAAACTTTTAGATGAAAAACATCACTATTCTTCAAAAATGATTGAAGAAGCAAAGGAATATCAATTAGATTTAAACAGAAAAACAACGGTTTTATATGTGAAAAATTTAAATGAAAAATACGAAATCGCAAGCATTATTTTAAAATATCCTAGTTTTTTCGAAGAAGACCATTTAATTTTGATGCTCCATGATACAAAAGATATTCATACATGTATTGAGTCATTATTAGCAGAAAACAAAAATGTAACAATCGGTATTGGCAATCATCTAACGAATATTGCTGCAAGTTACAACCAAGCAAAGCGCAGTGTGTTTATTGTAGAAAAACTATCTTTACCAAAAAGAGTTATTTTTTATAATGAAGTTGCTTTTTTAGTTAAATTGAGTGAGTTAGATCTGGATGATTTATGGAAGGAGAAACATATAAAGAAAAATATTGAAAACGACGGCGAATTATTAAAAACACTAAAAAGGTATATTGTTAATAATTGCAATAGCAATTTAACAGCACAAGATTTAAATATTCATCGAAATACGTTGCAATACCGGCTAAATAAGATTAAGGAAATAACCGGAAAAGACCCTAAAAATATATTAGAACTTTTTGAATTAATTTGCTATTTATTAAATAAAAATTAGCCACTGCATATTGGAGATGGAGAAGTTTATCAATATAAATCCAACTTGACTCTTCGGCATATGAACTTGAGAGATTCGTCGCAGTACTTTTTCCAGCATCTCCGAAATGGATTCCAAAAATACAATTTCTTCTCGAGTGACATGAAAACGATAGACGATCATGCTTTCTCTCATCCATTTCCATATCCGTTTGCATAAACGGAGGTTCGATGAGTACGGCGGCAAAAACAACATATCGAAAGCTTTTTGCCCTATCTTAATGCGGAAATTTAACGTGAAAAGCACAGAAGGAGGCAAAAACACTTTTCATGCTCCAACACCGGCCTAAATATGCACAAGCCAGCTGCAAAAAGAGCAAAGGAGAGCTATTCATCTTACCCACCCATTCGCAGAATTCCGAGGGGCTGTCAAGCGCTTCCCTTGAGAGGAACTTGTGGTTCTTTGAGACATTTGGAAAAGAAAAAAGGAATCAGGGCCGTTTAGTCTTGATTCCTTCTGTTTAACCGATTTTACACTGTCCTCCTAACCCCCATTGAACTAAGGGACAGCATTCCCGCATTGTCCAGATCAGCTGCACATCAATAGATGTCACCGTGTCTCAATTAAACACATATTGCTAGCAACATATTGATGACTCATCGTTCCATGAACACGTAGAACAACTTTTGTTTTTCTGCTGTTCCGAACTTATAAATTCCCATCCACTCGGCTCACTAATTCCCATTTAGTCCTTTCCTTATAATTTCCCTAATGGGGCTAACACTTTGCTCATATGGACCACTTCTTTCGCTAGATTTGCCATTCGCCATTTTATATCATCATCGATAATCTCGTTGTTTTGATTGAAGTGGTCAGTATGGACATACACATAATCCGGAGCGATATACGCCCGGAAATATCCCGCAATTGGTTTTAATTGATTTTCGATGACCAAATAATGCTGATATGTTCCTCCCGTAGCAATAAAACCGATCACCTTGTTCCGAAAAACTGAAGGAGGGACCAAATCAAACAAGTTCTTTAACGCCCCGGATAAGGAGGCCTGGAAGATCGGCGTGCCAATGATATAACTATCCGCAGAGCTAACCATATCGATGACTTTTTTGGTATCCCCCTCATATGTACTAGGGTGGCGGCCATCGCAAAATTGAACATCAAACTTTTTGAGATCCAATATTTCCGTTTCGATCCGCGGATCATATTGTCGGGCTAATTCAACGACTTTTTCCACCACAGCGAGAGTTTTTGAACCTATAATCGTCCCCGATATACCAAGCAGCTTCATTGTCCCCCATCTCCTTTTCAATCGGTCTTGTTCAGTACCAGCAGATCATATAGCTCATTTTTCAAGCGTCTTAAAAAAGGCCTGCTCCGTGCTAAGGAAGTCATTTCCGGCAAAAAGATTCCATTCAGGATTTCTTCCCGATCCGGATGCCCTTCGCAATCCAACTGACGATGCAGGAACAGGAGACTTCTTCCAGATTCGCAAGGTTCAGCCACTGCCATGATGACATCATTTTCATGTGCCCAGATGCGGTGCATCCAAGAATGATACGTCTCTGTACCACTGGCCGAAACAGCAATGAGATCTGCTCCCTGCTTGGCCAAGATGCGGTAGGATTCCGGAAATTCCGCATCTCCTCCCGTGAGAAGCCCGATTTTGGCAAACGGCAGCGCCAGCGTACAGAAGCTTCCATATTCCCCTCGTCCTAAAGCATTCCTATGAACTTGCTGATAAGCTCCTATACAGCCTTCCGGTCCTAAAAGAAAGGCTGTTGGCACACGGTGCCCATCCATATGTTGCGGGGCTGCTGCAACAATATACACTCCATATTTAGAAGCGATAGAATGAAGTGCATGTTGATAGAATTCGAGACTGGTTCCCGCCCTCTCTGTTCCGGTGATGTCCATCTCAGGCAAAATGACTAACCGTCGTTTGAAGTTTATTTCGTCCTGGCGCGATTCCAACCATTCCGAAACATTGGACAACCACTGTTCCAATGTTCCGTGATTCGATAGCTGGGCGACGCAAACCTCGAAAGATACTTGCGGCAGAAGGGGGCGGGTCGCTCCTTCCATCCAAAGATATGGATGCAGGAGCAGGTCCTGATAAGCTTTCGGCTGCCGGGATTCCAATATTCTCTGTTTTCGGCCGTCATGAGGTTGATATACGCCGTATACAATCCCATCACCCGACAACTTCCAATCCTGAACCTCGCCTGTAGGGCCAATGACTGCACTCCCTCCCGTAAACTGTGCTCCGCGTTCTTGTCCCCAACGGTTAGCGGCAACCCAGTACAGCCCATTTTCCATGGCGCGCAAAGACCAAGTTTTGCTCGGGGGATTATTGCTCTCCCCTACCCAATTCGTCGGAAAAGCAATAATATCCGCGCCCTTGAGTGCAGCTATTCTTGCTGGTTCAAAATACATCGCATCCATGCAGATCAGCATAGCTATATTCCCTATTTTTGTGGAGAATACAGGGATTCCTTCATTGCCTTCGCGGGCCCAACGGGGATCGGCAGCGAAAAGATGCGTTTTCCGGTAACGTCCGATCACTCCTTCAGGACCGATCAATACAGCTGAATTGTAAAAAATTTCGGTAAATGGATCGACCTCCGGCAGCCCGATGACCAAGTAGCAGGAATACTTTTTCGCAACGGCTTGGAAAAGCTCCGTTGTCGGTCCAGGAATCGGTTCCACATAAGGAGCGATTTCTTGGCGGTTTTCAAAAATATACCCTGACGTGGCCATTTCAGGGAAAACAATCAATTTTGCCCCGTTTTCCGCCGCTTCTTCGGCCAACTCCAGCATACGATGCCGATTCCCTTCCACATCGCCTAAACGTGATTCGAATTGGACGGCTGCTACTTTAACAGACTCTAATCTGCCCATAATCCTAACCTCCATAATCTCCTACCACTAATGATTCTCTGGACCAGTTAAAAAGAACGGCTGTCTCTTCTTCCGAATGAAGAACAATGTTCGGGTCCTCTGTTAATTCACCAATGACTTTCGCTGTGATCTGTTCTTTCTGGAAAAGCGTCTGAACTTTACCCGCATGCTCAGGATCAACGGCCAAAATGAATCCATATCCAGGAAACATTTTTATCCATTTGGAAAAATCTACGTTATACGGTTTAGGAATGCTGTTCAGATCCACTCGCGCACCGCATTCTGAAGCTTCAGCCAACATCGCTAATGTTCCAATAAGCCCTGCGTTGCTGATATCGCGGGCGGCAGTAGCCAACTGAAGCTCAGCAATCATTGGCAAAACAGCCAGCTTGCTTTGGAGATCTTGCGGCGTACGGAAGCTCGTGCTATCCCACTGCAAATAATCCTTAAACTGGCGGCCTTCCAGATCGACCGCAACCATCAGCCATTGACCCGGCCGGCCATGAAAACAACGCAATAGATGGGTGGCTCTTCCGACCATGGCCGTTGCCACTCCCGCTGTTTCCTCCGGCAAATAATGCCCACCGACCATAGGAACCCCATACTTTCGGCAAGCCTCTGCCATACCTTGAGCAATCGTCTCTGACATATTATCATCAGGAGCGCTCAACAAATTAACCGCAGCAGTTGGCCTTCCCCCCATGGCATAGATATCATTGACACTCACCAAGACAGAGCAATAACCGGCCCAGAAAGGTTCAACGGCTACCAACTGCGGATAAATGGCATCACAAGCCAGAAGGAGGTACTCGTTTCCTGTGACGAGAATCGCTGCATCATCTCCGATAGGATCCAGGGTAGAACCGAAATTCCATACATTTTGAAATGCTTTCAATGGCGATTGGATCGCCTTTTTTCGAGTGATGCCGATGTAATCTTGCAATTCACGGATTAGAGAGTGCAGCGTGCCCACGATTCATCATCCTCCTGTAAAGCTTCATATGTTCTCTAGCAGCAGCCATCCATGTATATCGGCCAGCCGTTGCCTTTCCGTTCGAAACAAGCATTTCGGCAAGTTCTTTTTCTTTAACTACGCGGATCATCTGCCGGGCAATGGCCTCATCATCCTCAGGGTTTGCCAATAACGCATTATGAGAATCAACTAAATACTCCTGAAATACCGGGATATCTGAGGCAATGACCGGGACACCGACAGCCATCGCTTCAAGAATTGCCAATCCCCATCCTTCCTTGATGGAAGGTTGGACAAAACAATCAGCAATGTGGTAAAGGTGAAATAACGTTTGATTATCAACGGCCCCGACAATTCGTACCCCTTCCTGCACATAGGATGGTAAACGGCTCAATTCCTCAAAAAAAGATTTCCTATAATATTGGTAATCAAACAGCGTATCCCCGCCGACAATGAGAAGCACACTTTCCGGGATAATTTCTTTTACCCTTGCATAGGCACGCAAAATGCCCAAAGTATTTTTCCTCGGTTCAATCCCTCCGATCGTCAGAAAGACCGTTTTTCCCTTTAACTCATACTGATCATATGTCAGTCTCCTGTTTCCCTCCTCTTGAAAAAACCGTTGCTCAACGCCGTTATAAATCACCTGCGAAGTCCGTCCATATATCGATTCCAAACGATCTTGCCAATAACGGCTGACCGTAATTAAAGCATCTGGTTCAATAACCGAACGGTTTTGACACTGAACCAAAACGGGACTCGTAAAATCATCTAAATGATGAACAGTCCGGCAGAAGAAAGGGATCAACCCCTTCTCTCTTAATTGATACAAACTATTTGCACTGATACAATCCTGAGCGTGATGAATATCAAAAGTATCAAGCGTTTCCTCTTCTAGCGCCTCCACGTAGGTATCGATATACCGAAGAATGCGGGACTCAAATTCTTCATCGGAACGGGAAGAAAAGGGAATGAGCTTGACAGCCGTTTTTACGGGGCGAAAAAAGCTCAATCCATTTCGTGATAAAGCATAGATAACCACTTCATTTCCCGCATCCTGTAATGCTTCAGCTAAAGCCAATGTATGGACAACACCGCCTCTCGGCCTTGTCGAATAAGTATAGAGTGCGATTTTCAATATCTTAGCCACCTCCCAAACAGTCACTTGGCTCATTCTCTATGATTAAGACACATATCCTGCCATTTTCTCCCATTTCCGATTCATTAATCCTGCCTCTTTCACAATTTTGCTTACAAAACGATCCATCCCCCCAAGCGGCCGGATATGAATTCCCCTTATTCCATCGATGCTTCGAAGTTTATGAATCAACTCCACCACCATTTTCGTCCCTTCATCTGGCGAATTCGCCTCTTTGATTCGCTTAATGATGTTTTCCGGAATCGCAATACCCGGAATTTTTAACACTGCATCTACATGGTCTGCATCCCTTAATGGCAAGATACTAGCCATAATATATGCACGTTCGTGCAGCCCACGGCGGCGTGCTTCTTCCATCCATTCCTCCAATAGTTCAATGTCGAATACCAACTGTGTACGAACAAAATTGGCACCGGCATCTATTTTTGCTTCCAAACGGTCAATCAATTCCTTGACTGGTTTGCCGGCGATGTTTTCAACAACCCCAATCGCCATCTGCGGTGCTTCTTCCATCACGGTATTGTCAAACAGTTTTCCCTCATCTATAAAGCGGCGTACATACCGCACTAGTTCCATTGTCTCCATATCATAAACCTCTTTAGCATTTGGCTCTGTTCCGATCTTTGCTGGATAGCCGCCCAAAATCGTAATATTTTTGACTCCTAAAGCCGCCAGCCCCATCAGATCGCTTTGAATCCCCATTCGGTTACGGTCCCGCAAATTAATCTGAACAATCGGCTCCATTCCTACCTGGCGGATAAAAAAAGCACCAACAACGGGGGATAGCCGAGCAATAGCCAACAAGTTATCACTAAGATCCACTGCATCCACATAACCTCTGGCTCTAATGGCTTGCTCAACTAACGGGCTAGGATTCCAGCTCCTCGGCGGTACCATTTCGGACGTAACAGTGAAATAATTCGGTGAAACCAATTCATTTCCCAAGTATATAGACATCGGTATTCAGCTCCTTCTTTAATAATTAGATCTGGAACGTGCTAAAAATAAATGCGCCGGCGCGATGATACTCGATGAGACAGTCGAGAAGATCCAACGGGTGAACCGGTATAGTTCCTTCGATCAAATCCTCTTCCCGAATGCCATGCAGCCCTAATCCAAAACGGCAAACATAAACTTTGCCCCCTTCTTTGATAAACGTAGCCAAGCTTTCATTAATATTTAACATCCCTCCAAAAGCCGATTTGCCGACCGTTGGAAAGCCCCGGGTAGCTGTAGCGTTAATGGCTCCTGTTCCGTATAAATAGATAGCTGTTTCAAATCCTTTGCGCTGGGCACGAATAGCTTGCAAGATTGCGACGTAAGCTAAGGAAGATTCATGGGCAATACCATGCACTAAAACTAAAAACTTCTCTCCAGGGGTTGCTTTGTAGTCAGGGAAGACTTTCGTATCTCCATACAATTTCGTTCCTTCCGGTAAACTCGGATGTGGGATTTCATTTAAGGACTTCATTTCATTTTCATTTAAATTTGCCATTTTCATAACCTCCCAAATAATCATTTCATTTTAAAAAATAATTTATGGCGAAAAAGCATTAGATTTCTTAGACCAACTTGCTAAAATACTGTTCTTCTGCGTTCGCCCAAAAAACCCGTTCTTTAATTTCATCAGAGATTGGGGCACCTTGAATTTTCCAAAATTCACCTTCATAATCGCTCCAAGGCTCATCACAACCGAATAAAAAGCGATCAACACCGATTCCTGTTTGATCTATTTCCTTCAACAGTTTACGCACGGCAAAACCAATGGCCCAACTTGAATCAATATAGACTTGGTACCCGCCTTCAATGAGATCTCTCCATTGGGAAATAAGCCGGATGTGACCGCTCACCCCTCCCCCCATATGCACCAAGTGGATTTTAAGATCTTTGCCGTAACGTTTAATCATCTCAAAAAAATTGGTGATATCTGAATTTCCACCTGGACTTGTATGGAAATGAATTGGAATATTTCTTTCTCTTGCCTCATTGAAAATCTTTTCATGGAGCTGTAAAGTTGCTTCATCCCACTTTCTTGGGTCAGGAGTGCCTCCCAGCAAATAGCTCATCTTCAGGGCACGAATGCCTGGTTCATCTAGCATAGTTAAGGCTTTTTCCGTTAATTCACGGTTCTGCGGCAATCCGGATACCCATAATGCACCAGCAACTCGGCCCTTGCCTTCCCGGCACAGTTGAACAACCAATTCATTAAGCTGAAAAGGCTGTTCTTGAACAGGAATCCCGTAATTAGGCATGATCAAACATTTCTCTATCCCCCTGCATTCCATAAATCGGGTCAATTCTTCAGAAGTTGATGGGCCAGGATCGGCAGGCGAAATTGGCTCTTCCGATTCATAGAATGGCCATGGCTCTAAAACTCCAACATGACTGTGGACGCTATAAACTTTTCGGCCAAACCCCATGGTCAAGGGCTTTTCTTCCTGTAATTCGTTCTCCCCAGCGGATGGTACACTATGCTTCCACTGCTTGTTGCCGCCGCCCAGCGGATTGTGATGATGCATGAAACACATTAAGATCAACCTCCATCATTTGATGCGGGCGCCCATGGAAAATAAACGTATCCCCTATAGGCTCCCATCCTAATTTTTTGAATAATTCAATATTTTGAAGCTGGACAGATGCTAAAAAGCGACTGGCCTGTTGATTCTTGACCGTTTCAATGGCAGCCCGGATCAAGTAGACCCCAATCCCTCTGATCCGGTAATCCGGATGCACCGCAAGCCTTCCTCCCCACCATACATTCGGCCTTTCTTTATCGCGGTAACAGCGAACCGTTCCTATGAGAACGTCTTTTCCTCGTAACCAGGCATTTAAATAAATAGCTCCATTATCATGCTCATCCAAGTCACTTTCCTCAAACATATGCTGCTCGTCCACAAATACCATTCTTCTTAACTCTAAGGCTTTCTGAATTTCTTCATCGCTTTCGGCTGCTCTAATCTCGCAGATCTTCATTATTCCTCTCCCCATCCTTTATCCTAATTTTTCGAATAATGAAAGTGCGGAACAAGCGCCGCATTTAGCGCATCCGGCCAAGCTGGCTGCAGAGGATAAATTTTCTTCCCGCAGTATAGCAGCTACGCGACGGTAAACTTCAAGCATCAAATCACTAGATGGAGGGCTCACATTTTCCAGCTCTGTTCCCCGGAGAGGGCGAAGTGGAACAACGAATGGATAGACACCTAACTTAGCTGCCCTTCGGCACCCTTCCAGCGTTTTTTCCAATTCTTCTCCAAGCCCTATAATGACATACGTGCTTACCTGATTTCTGCCGAAGACAGCCACTGCTTTTTCAAACGCTTGGAAATACACTTCAAGCGAAATCTGGGACTTGGACGGCATCACCTTTTTTCGGACTTCTTCATCAAAAGACTCTACATGGAGGCCAATCGAATTGGCACCGGCATCTTTTAATACTTGATACAATGAATCGTCATCCGGAGGTTCACACTGAACATGAATAGGGAGCTGGCTGACTTTACGGATGCTTCTTACGCATTCAGCCAAATACAGCGCCCCCCGGTCTGTTTCGTTAGGCGTTCCTGTTGTCAACGTAATGTGCTTAATGCCATCAAGTTCTTCCGCTGCTTTAACCACTTCGGCAAGATGCTCCGGTTTCTTTTTCGCAATGGTACTTCCCTGCTCCAAAGAATGGCCAATGGCACAAAACTTACATCGCTTATCTGGCGCCCAGCGGATACAGTTTTGAATGACGGTACTCGCCAGTACATCTGCTCCGTGCAGGACGGCAATTTTATGATAGGGAATCCCGTCCTTGGTGCTTAATTCATAAAATTTAGGGCGCCGGACAGCTTTGATAAAAGGGAACGGCAAAGGCTTTCCTTCATATTGAAGTAACAGACCCGAGGGACCTTGTGCTAAAGAATAGGGAGAATGCTCTGCCGGCCCATTCAGCGTAGGGATCATAACAGCCTGCCCCTGCAGCAGAAAAGCCTGATCGTCCGTCGGTCCTGCTCCTCCCCTTCTCCCCCCTTTTGTAATCCCCTCGGTACGCAGCCCCTTATTTTGAAGATCAACTAGCAAGGATTCCAACTGAGTAGCAGGTGCAACTGCTTGTTTCACATATTTATTTGAATTCATACAACCCCTCCTCTTAATGTAATTTTTTATTACTTAATATGTTATTTATTTTTACATAAATTATAATAATACGTAATGACTAATATGTAACGAGCCATTTTATCGCTTTTTTTACCAGCCAATTTTATTTATTTAATATATGTTATGTTTTTTCACAAGAATACTAAGCCCTTTTTCATTTTGATCTAAAATTTTTAGAAAAGGGACTTGCAATCTTTGTTATCTATCTAGTGTTTCATAATCAATTTTTGTCAGATTTTATAACATAAAATCATTTATTAATTTCCATACTAAGGAGGGACGCAAAATGGAATGGAGACCAGATAGAACAAGCAAAATCCCGCTATACAAACAAATCGCTAATTATTTGGAATCCAGAATCTTAAACGGTGAGTTTCCACCGGGGAGCCGTTTGCCCTCCGAACGTGATTTAGCAAATCGATGGAAAGTTAACAGAAGTACAGTCAACAACGCTTTCGAGGAACTACGGTCCGCTGGGCTTGTGCAGCGCATAATAGGACATGGAACAGTAGTAAACCGGGGCATGATGGGAAACGGAACAAAACAATTCCCCAATTGGGATATGTATGTGAAACAAGGCTATTATCCACCAAATAACCCGCTGAATCAAAAAATTTATCAGTTTATTCGAACAGATGAGCAAATGATTAATTTTGCTATAGGAGAATTAAGCGCTGATTTGCAGCCTATAAAATTAATACAAGATATCTGCAGCTCCATAAAATTGGACAGCGATTTAGGCTATGAACACATACAAGGAAATATTACACTTCGTGAAGCTATTTCCGAGCATATGAAAACTTATCGAAATATCGAATCTACTCCTTCTTCCATTTTGATTACGTCCGGAGCTCAACAGGCCATTCATCTCATTATCCGGGGCTTGCTTAAACCTGGAGACGCAGTGGCCATTGAAGATCCTTCGTATGCCTTTTCGCTTCCGATTTTCCATTCTGAAGGATTAAATACGCATTTGTTGCCAGTACAAAACGAAGGAATTGACCCGGATCAGATCATCGCACTGCACAAACGACACCGCCTCAAGATGTTATTTCTGAATCCCACTTACCAAAATCCTACAGGAACGACACTGGATCTTGAAAGACGGCGCAGAATACTTGAAATATGCTCAAAATTTGGTATTGCCATTGTTGAAGACGATCCGTACAGCATTATCGGTTATGATGGCGCAATTATCGACAGTATGAAATCGATGGATAAGGAAGGGTTGGTTCTCTATGTTAGTTCATTGACCAAAATCATCGCTTCCGGCCTTCGGATCGGTTGGATTTTGGGGCCGCAAACCGTTATTAACCATTTAGCTGACGTCAAGCAACAATTTGATTTCAGCCATCCTAATCTTCCGCAATTAATTGCCGCAAAGCTGTTAAGTTCCAAGCATTTTGATGAACACATCAGGCGTTTGCGGGAAGGGCTGAAAATAAAAAGGGACTTGACGGTACAATCATTAGAGAATGAACTGAAAGGAATAATCAGCTTTTTTGTTCCAGAAGGAGGCATACATTTGTGGTGTAAATTAAATGATGAGGAGATAGATGAAAACCTGCTGTTCAAAGAGTCTCTAAAAAGAGGCGTCGTTTTTGCACCCGGAAGCACATTAGGATCGGATCATAAATATATACGTTTTACCTACGGCCGAGTAGAAACAAAATCCATTCCCGAGGGAATTCGGCGGTTTGCACAATCGCTAAAGTCCTTGATACCAACATGCTGAGTGACCAGCGCGGTTTCTATTATAATACCCGCAGTGTTAGATAAAGATCAGGGGATATAAATAACTCTTGCATGGAACAGTCCTTTAAAAGGAAAGCGCGATCCTTCAGTTCTATGCAAGAGCACTTTTATTTTCAACAAGCAAGCTCAAAATTCAAAAACAGTATACCGCCATTTTAACAATCATGATCACAAACACTTGCAACACCGCAATCGGTATTTATTAAAACAAAGAGACAATTATCATCATTGCGATCTATGTACTGTAGGAAGTTTTTTGTGATCATTGTAACTTCATATAATTTCCAAGTTGGTAGATTTTTATATGCATTTATGCATTCATTATGCGTTTTACAATACGTTCAATAATGGACAAAGCAAAAATATGATTTGATTAAATAGGAATCTTATAAAATGAAGCACCACGGTGAACATCTTTTACTTCTATCCATAACAAAATTACTATAAAATAGTAGCCAGCCAAGTTCTTTATAAATTTTTTGCAAGGAAACGGCAAGACGCGCCGGATCACCCGGGCGGCGGTCGGTATAGGATTAACCACTGATTTGCCGACCTAAGGCAGTTCGCCGTAAAATGCATGACAGCTTGAATCGGGTAATTTTCAAAAATTAGTTCAAAGTCCACCTTGTTCCCTAAATCCCTTTGAACAAATACCGTGCGGTCATCCATCTAAATAGCGATGACCGGTCGATAAGTTATCAATCTTTTTCCACCATCGGCGACCGATGAAAACCGTTAATTAAATCTTTAATTTTTGGACTGGAAGCTTTATCGGCAACCAAGATTCTGCCCGGGCTCGCTGCGATGATAAGATCGTTGGCACCGATGCTGTCACAGGAATGTCTAGACCAAATGCACATTTACTGTATCGTCTGCTAATACGCCTTTCCCGATTTGGTTCGTTGCCAAGCACATCCACGTACCAAAAACCATTCGAGATGACAAGCAACTTCAACAGCCGCGTCCCCCTGACTTCGCTAATTTTTCATCATCCTCTTTATTTCTCTTCCATTTTCACATCATTTAATATTTCCTTCATAAATTGAATAAGGTCGTCTCTTAATTCCTCATACTGTAACGCAAACTCAATCGTCGTTTTGATAAATCCGATCTTTTCTCCGACATCATAACGCTTGCCTTCGAATTCGTAGGCGAAGACACGCTGGATTTCGTTGAGCTTTTGGATCGCGTCAGTGAGCTGGATTTCGCCGCCGGCGCCGGCTTCTTGTTTTTCAAGGAATAGAAAGATTTCCGGTGTCAGTATGTATCTTCCCATAATTGCCAAATTGGACGGAGCGGTGCCTGGCGCTGGTTTTTCGACAAATTGGCGGACTTGGTAGCGGCGTCCTTGTTGTTCGAGCGGATCGATAATGCCGTAGCGGTGTGTTTCTTCATCTGGAACCCGTTTGACACCGATGACCGAGCTGAATGTTTGTTCATATTGATCGATCAGCTGTTTTAAACATGGTGTTTCCGCTTGAACGATGTCATCGCCCAAAAGGACAGCGAACGGTTCATCGCCAATGAAATTGCGCGCACACCAAACGGCGTGGCCAAGCCCTTTCGGTTCTTTTTGGCGGATGTAGTGAATATCGACTTTCGATGGCTCTTTCACCTTTTCGAGCAAATCCAGTTTTCCTTTTTGCTTTAAGAGCTGTTCCAATTCAAACGCGTTATCGAAATGGTCTTCGATTGCGCGTTTTCCTTTTCCTGTGACGATGATAATATCTTCAATGCCAGAGGCAATCGCTTCTTCGACAATGTATTGAATCGTTGGCTTATCGACGATCGGGAGCATTTCTTTCGGCATCGCTTTCGTTGCTGGCAAAAATCTTGTTCCGAGCCCCGCCGCCGGGATGATCGCTTTGCGCACTTTTTTCACGGAAATCCCTCTTTTCTTCTCAAATTTTGTGATACGCGCCGACGTATGGGCTATTGGCAATAGAACATACGTCGAAGCACATCATATAAAAATAGCCCTTTTGCTGGGACGCCATTTCGCAAATGGGATGTTAAGTTTTTATATTCAATCATTTTATCGAATATGACATCTGTCCGTCTTTGTAAATACGTGGCAGTGCCATCGGCAGACTGTTCCATGTTTGTAAGATCTGCAACGCGCTTGATTGTTTGCTGAGATGCGAAGAAGTTCTTCAATGATTTTTTCTTGCGTCCGCTTCACATTTCCGAACACTTGCCTTATGCCATATGCCAACCACATCATGTTCTAATTTCTGTTGGCCGATTTGCATGCTACATCGCACTGTACGCACGCTGTCCTTCTTGCAGATACGTAACGTCTTGTTGTAACCTTATGGAAGCTGGGCCCCATCGCTGTGATGCCGAGAGATCTCGTTAATGCTAGGCTTGCTGCAACCTGGCCACATCCTTCTCCATTTGTCCGACATCGTTGCTTCATTTTGCTTAACTCATCCATATGCCCGTGCAATAACCGCAATTCTTCTTTACAAGACAAAACGGCGCAGTTCCGATAACTCTTGACTCATGTCACACCTTCTCTTCCATTCTCCTTCAATTATATTATTATAACATATTCAAAAAGAGGTATATAGAAGCCAAAAAAATAACCACTTCACCGGAGCAGTGAACGACTAATCCACTTCTTTTGTCTTTTAAGAAAAAGGGGCGCGGGAGGTGTTTAAGATGAGTCCTTCATTCTCTCCCACGAGTTCCATTGCAGTACCGCAGCAAATAATCTTTCATTTTTTCAAAATAGATGAACACCGGGCCTCTAACCCGCCCTCACACTACATCTCGCCGACTAGCGTCTAAGATGGCAGGACAGTCATCATCCCCACCCACGGCATGGCCGAGTGCCTCCATTGATAACGGTAAGGAGACATCACCGAAAAGCCGAGGCGCCCCAATTTCGCCTAAAAGCGGCCCGCATCCTGCGGTCAACGGCGAAATGTCGCCATCCTGGCTCTCCCGAAGCGAAATGTTCTTCACTTGCGGAAGTGCTTGCACTTCAAGGGCGAAGGTTATTTCGCACAAGGGAGCTAGGCGCCGAGGCTAGACATCACTGGAAATAGTATGTAACCGACACCGTTTTATTCCATCATTTTTCTGCTGTTAACACGCCGCCACCGAATGCCCTTCTTCCTCCTCAACTCATTTTCGCCGCTGTTTGTAAAATTAGAAAAAAAATATGTTTTATGACAACGAGATATTATCATAAAACATATTAGAATAAACCTAAAAATTTTTTCCTTTTTATGCGTTCCGGCTCTTCGCGGTAAACCGCCTGCCCGTTGAGAAGAAGCTCAGCGTTTTCTTGAAAGAAATAGACGGCGTTGATGCCGAATTCGTGGTCAATGACATCATACGCTTCCCGCAGGCGGAACGGACGGCTTGTCGTATTGTGTGCATCGGAAGCAATGAAATGCGCCAAATTGGCTTCGATCAGCTGCAAGGAAAATTTTTTGATGTTTTTGCCGAAATGCCCCGATACACTTGCGGCTGTCAATTGCGTCAATACGCCTTTTTTGACAAGCTCATAAAGCCGATCAGGATTTTCGATAATTTCCGCATTTCGTTCCGGATGCGCAATAACCGGAATAAGACCTTTCAATTGCAAATCAAATAACAGCCGATCAGCGTAGCGCGGCACGTGGTCAAACGGAAATTCGATTAACAAATACTGGCTGTCTCCGGCTATTGGCAATACTTCCCCTTTTTCGAAACTTTCCTGCAAGTCGCCATGAATGCGGATTTCCTGGCCCGGCAATACAGTAAGCGGGATTTTGTGCTGTTTGATCGTTTCGTTGAACCGCGTTACGGCCGCCATAATCGACTGTTTCTCATTGTCGTATTTTCCGTTTTTATAATGGGGAGTCGCGATGATCGTCGCAATCCCTTCTTTTACCGCTTCACGCGCCATCGCAATGGCGTCAGCAACCGTTTGCGCACCGTCATCGACACCCGGCAAAATATGGCTGTGTATATCGATCATCGCCAACCCTTCCTTATGCTCTATTCAAAATTCTAAACATATATTATGTTAGCATAGGTCAATGGTTTCTAGCAATCGACATTTTTTGTTGGATTTTGCCGAAAAATTTGGTTATCGCCAGTTTACTGCCGAAAATTTCTAGCTTCCTTTTTCTTTCTATTGTACTGCATGGAAAAACACTCTATAATCTTAATAGTCCGTCGATTATATAACCAAAGGAAGGTTGTACATGAGAACGAAACGTCGAAAAAAGAAAAGATGGCTCCGCTGGATTGGCGGGATCGCCGCCGTTCTTCTCGTCGGCGCCGGAATATTCGCATATTCCGTTTACCACAACGTGAAACAAACGGCAAAGCACATGCATGAAAACGTCAACTGGAAGTCAGAAAAGCGGGACGACGAAGTATCGTTTAAGGAAAAAACGCCGATTTCGATTTTGCTTATCGGCGTCGATGAGCGGAAAGGAGACAAAGGCCGCGCCGATTCGCTAATCGTCATGACAGTCAATCCGAAGAAGAAGTCGGTGGAAATGGTCAGCGTTCCGCGCGATACACGCACGGAAATTATCGGAAAAGGGACGAAGGACAAAATCAACCATTCGTACACGTTTGGCGGCGTGGAAATGACGATGGCGACCGTCGAGCATTTTTTGGACATTCCGATTGACTATTATATTAAAGTCAACATGGAAAGCTTCCGCGATATCGTTGATGCCGTTGGTGGCGTAACCGTGGACAACCCGTTCGCATTTACGTATGAAGGAACGCATTTTCCAAAAGGGAAAATTACGCTCGACGGGGAAAAAGCGCTGAAATATTCGCGCATGCGCTACGATGATCCGCGCGGTGATTTCGGCCGTCAAGATCGCCAGAAACAAATTATTCAAGGCATCATTGAAAAAGGGGCAAGCTTTTCGTCACTGACTAATTACAATAATGTGTTGGCGTCGATCGGGAAAAATATCAAAACGAATTTGACATTTGATGAAATGAAAGAGATTCAAGCCAACTACAAAGAAGCGCGCCATCATATCGAGCAGCTTCATATTACCGGAAATGGAAAAATGATTGACGGGACTTATTATTTGCTTGTCCCGGAAGAAGAGAGACTCGCCGTTTCAAACAAATTAAAAGAGCATTTGGAACTGACAACAACATCGTGACCAAACACATCTTGCCAGAAAAAGAAGTGAGATTGTTTAGCAAGTAATTAGCCAGACTATTCCAATTATTGTGCTCAAATTTCTATGAAGTTACATGAATCTGTTTTTGCTAATATAACAAGGCTGCCAGCATGGTTGCAAGGCAGCCTTGTTGCATTATTCGTCTTTGTTATCTCTGTCGTTTGCGTCTTGCGGGTCCTCGATCGGATCTTCGCGGTCAGGAACGGCGTCGTTTTCATCGTCGCCAGGCCCATTGTTAGTGTCGTCGCCCGGCGCCAGCCGATCGTCTTTATTGTCATTGAGGTCGCCGTTATTGTTCACATCGTTGTCGGCATCATCGTTTTGATTGATGTCATCCGCCGGATTCATATCTTGATCGTTGATGTCGTTTTGATCGACGTTATTATTTGGCGGCGGCGGATTTTGGTTGTCGTCGTTGTTATTAGCGTTGCAGCCTGTCGCGACGACAATCGCGACAAAAGCGCCGAACAACTTAAGCAAAAGCCATTTTTTCTTCGTCATTGTTTTTTCTCCTTTCCGTAAAATTAGTGGCCTTATGTAAAGACCGGTCCTTGCTTATGTTTCCCGGAAAGGAAAATTTTATGCAAGATCATGCATTTTCTTTTTTGCGTGAGAAAAACGATACGGAGGGGCCCATCATCTGGCTGCAGCTCTATATTCCCGCGGATATCTTCATATCATTATATAGTAAAATAAGGAACCAATCGACAAGGCACGACAAAAGCTTGCTGGCAGTTTTGCCTTTCCTAAGTTTTGCGGCAGTGCGCGCCATTCCGCGGGCATTGGATTCCGGTTTGGTTTCGGGCATGCCTAGCCGCATTTTTTCGTTAGCGGAGAATCTGTTTTAGCACCTGCTCCCCTTCCTTTCGCTTCCACAAAAGGATGCCGGATTGCAATGAAAAAGGGTGTCCCAAAGCTTGCGGGACACCTTCAGTTATTCCTCTTTTTTGTCACCAAGTGCGAACATGATTTCCGCTTCGCAGACGAGTTCGCCGTCAACGGTGGCGACCCCTTTTCCTTTGCCGACAGCACCTTTAGCGCGGATGATTTCGACTTCAAGGCGGAGCTGGTCGCCCGGTTTCACTTGCTTTTTAAAGCGGCAGCTGTCGATGCCGGCGAAAAAAGCGAGACGGCCGCGGTTTTCCTCCTTTTTCAGCATCGCAACGGCGCCGACTTGTGCCAATGCTTCAACGATTAAGACGCCGGGCATGACGGGATACCCAGGAAAATGCCCGACGAAAAACGGCTCATTGACGCTCACGTTTTTGATGCCGACGGCGCGCTTTCCGTCTTCTATTTCGAGAATACGGTCAACTAATAAAAACGGATAGCGGTGCGGGATGATCTCATGAATTTGTTGGCTATCAAGCATAAATCGTCTCCTTTCCGTGCTTGCCGTGTTATTTTTTCTCGACAAAGTCAATGATGTGCTGCCATGTTGAGCGTTTAAAAACGTCGCGCGGCTTTCCGTCACCGATCACGCCGTAGCCGATCGCCAAGCCGGTGGCGAGGCTTGCGGCCATTAACGCGAAAACAATAAGAAGACGGAGCCAAATCGGAATAAGGCGGGTGCGCTGAAATTTGCGGCGGCGCGCGGTCCCCGCTTTTTCCTTGTTATGTTCTTTTTCCTCCCGGTGCTGTTGCTGTTCATCCATATAAAGCGTCCCCTTACGATGAACGGATTCCGTTAATTAAACCGAGCATTTGGTCGGAAATCGAGATCGAGCGGGCGTTAAGCTGGTACGAACGCTCGGTGATCATCATGTCGGTCAGCTCTGTGCCAAGATCGACATTCGACTGCTCAAGCGCACCTTGCGTCATGCCGATTTGAGCGCGCAAATTGCCGGTCATGTTTACCGCCACATCGGCCGCATTGACATTCAGCGCGTTAAAGTCCGGAAGCGTCCATATATTATTGCCGGCCGACTGCAGCAACTGCGGGCGCAATATCGACGTCACGCCGATGTTCACTCTTCTCATGATGCGTCCGTCGGGAGCGGTAGCGGTAATCGTGCCGTTATCGGAAATCTCGATGTCTTTATAGCCATTAGGGAGCCAAATCGGCGCATTGTTTTCGTCAAGCACTGGATTGCCGTCACTTGTGACAAGCATGAGCACATTTTGATTTCCAGCAGACGGGGTCAAATAAAACGCGCCGGCTCTTGTGTAACCAATTTCTTGCGTGCCGTTTTCCCCTTGGATAAGCACGCGGAAAAACTGCCCTTCTTTCGTCAGCGCGACATCTAAAGGACGGTCTGTTTGCATGATCGCCCCTTGCTTTAATACGATGTTTGTTTCGGCGAGGCGCGCTCCGACGCCGTACCGCAAGCCGTTTGGAGTAAGGCGGGGCGCCTCGTCCTGCGGCAAATTCGCAAATTGTTGCGCAAGCAGCTCGCCGAAGCTCGTTTCACGTCGCTTGAATCCGGCTGTGTTGCTGTTGGCGATGTTGTTGCTAATGACATCGAGCTGCTGCTGGAGCTGCGCCATCGTATTGGCGGCGGTGATCATTGAACGTAACACGTGCATATCCCCCTACTCGTTATTTGAGGCGGCCGATTTCGTTCACGGCCTTTTCCATGCTTTTATCATACGCTTGTACAATTTTTTGGTTTGCTTCAAAAGCGCGGTAGGCAGAGAGCATTTCCGTCATCGCGCGGTTAAGATCGACGTTGGATCGTTCCACAAAGCCTTGTTTGAACGTGTACGTAACGTTAGGATTGTTCAGCGCGCTCGGTAGCATGCCGGCCTCGCTGCGGAATAGGCCGTTGCCTTCTTTGACGAGCGTGTTCGGATTCGCCGCAAAAACGATGTTGATTCTGGCGATGCGGGCATTGCCCGCAACGATCGTTCCGTCGACGTTCACGGTGAAATCCTCGCTTGGCAGCGCGATGCGTTGCCCGTTTTCATCCAACACGTACCATCCGTCATTGGTCGTTAAAAAGCCTTGCGGATTCACGGTAAAATTGCCGTTTCTCGTATAGCGGATGTCACCGTTTTCGTTTTGCACAACGAAAAACAGCGTTCCCCCAGCGGCCGGGAGCGCACCGTTAATAAGGGCAATGTCGGTCGGCCGCCCCGTTTCTTTGATGTCCCCTTGGCGGAAGTCCGGAATGAGTTCTTGCATATAGACACCGGTATTGATCGGGCCAACCGCCGCGTTGAACGGAAACGAACGCGGTGCTTCTTTCGTCGGTACAGTTGTTTCCTCCAAACGGGAAAGAAACAATTCCGGAAATGCGCGCAACGCCGCTTGGTCGGCTTTATATCCAGGCGTATTGGCGTTAGCGATATTGTTTGTCAGCATCTCGACGCGGCGCTGCTGGGCCATCATGCCGCTGGCCGCCGTATAAAAACCTCGCAACAAGGGCGTTCACCTCGCTTATGATCACGCAGCTGATTTTATATGATAAGGTCGCGGGGAAAAACGAACAGGCGCTTTCCCGCCATCCATCCGCTCTGTTCATGGATAAAGCTACACCAAATTTTGCTTTGGCGCGCGATCAATGTTCTCCAGCATCATTCCTGTTCCAAGCGCAACGCAGTCCATTGGGTTTTCCGCAATCAATACCGGCACTTTCAGTTCTTCGGCAAGCAATTGATCAATGCCATGCAGCAACGCGCCGCCGCCAGTTAAAATGACGCCGCGGTCGATAATATCTGCCGACAATTCCGGCGGAGTGCGCTCCAATACGCTTTTGGCAGCTTGTACAATCATCGCAACCGATTCACGCAGCGCCTTTTCAATTTCCGCAGAACGGACCGTGATCGTGCGCGGCAGGCCTGTGACAAGATCGCGGCCCCGAATATCAATTTCCTCATCGCGTGCGCCTGGGAATACAGTTGCAACTTTAATTTTGATTTCTTCCGCAGTCCGTTCTCCGATTAAAAGCTTATATTCCCGCTTAATGTAATTTAAAATTTCCATGTCAAACTTATCCCCGGCCATTTTAATGGAGGAGGCGGTGACGATGTCCCCCATCGAGAGGACCGCAACATCCGTTGTGCCACCGCCAATATCGACCACCATGTTCCCGCACGGCTGGAAAATGTCCATCCCGGCGCCAATGGCCGCCACTTTCGGCTCTTCTTCCAAGTATACTTTTTTGCCGCCGCTTTTTTCCGCTGCCTCTTTTATCGCTTTCCGTTCAACGGACGTCGTATTCGTCGGGCAGCAAATTAAAATGCGCGGTTTGGCGAAAAATCCTTTGACGTCAAGCTTGCTTAAAAAATGTTTCAACATTGCTTCCGTGATGTCGAAATCGGCGATTACCCCGTCTTTGAGCGGCCGAATGGCAACGATATTCCCAGGAGTACGCCCTACCATTCGCCTCGCTTCTTCGCCGACAGCCAGCACTTTATTCGTATTTTTGTCAATAGCGACGACAGACGGTTCATTTAACACGATTCCCTTTCCCTTAACGAAAATGAGTACGTTCGCCGTGCCAAGATCAATTCCAATATCCCTCGAAAACATATATAATCCTCCTTGCCTCTACCCTCGAATCGTTCCTGTTAACCACTACTAACGAATCATTCCTATTTGATTATTTTACCATATCGCGTTAAGGGAATGATACTATTTTTGCGACGAAGGTGTGACGCAAGGAAGAAAACTTAGTTATTTTTGATGGCTTGTTTTTTATATTTTTTCTTTGTCGCTTCTCCGCCGCGCAAATGGCGAATCGATTTATGATAATCGAGAATTTGTTTGACTTCCTGCGCCAGTTCCGGATTAATTTCCGGAAGCCGCTCTGTCAAATCTTTATGAACCGTACTTTTGGAAACGCCAAATTCTTTCGCGATCACGCGAACGGTTTTCCTCGTCTCCACGATGTACTTTCCTATCTTGATCGTACGCTCTTTGATGTAATCGTGCACACCACTCGCCCTCCCTAAGTTGGATGTGAGGAGTGTGAAATGAGACTCGCCTCGCGGATGATGAAAATTTCTTCTACTTGTGCATTTGGGAAACATCTAGAACTTGCGTCCGTGCCGTTATGAACGATCCCCACCTCAAACACTCTCGTTGTTGTTCAATTTGTAACATTTTATTAGACAAATCGGGCATATATACCAGAAATATCAAGGAGGACAAGGATTTTTCATCATTTTTTCGTTCTTATAACAAGGTGAAAAAGGAACGGCTATAATAAACATAAAGGAAAGGAGGGAAACGATGATGGGAAAAGGAAAGACGCTCGGGCTGGCGGGCATGATCGCGGGAGCGGCGGCCGTTAGCATGCTGTTTGCCTCAAACAGCGGAGAGCAGCCAAAGGCAAAAGACGACACTTCGCAAACAAAACCGCAAACAGAGCGCGAAATGATCGCCGGGGCGCTTGAGCCGTCGTTAACCTATGAGAAAAAAGGCAACAACTACGTAGTTACATTCACAGTTAAAAATCAAACCGAACGTGTGCTAACGGTGACATTTACGAGCGGAAAAAAATATGACTACATTTTGTTCCGCGACGGGGAAAAAGTGAAACAATTCAGCGAAGGAAAAATGTTTACGCAAATTTATGAAGAACGCCTGTTAAAACAGGGAGAATCGCTTGTTTTTCAGGAGACATTTTCTCATTTGCCAAAAGGAAAGTACAAGCTTGAGTGGTGGCTTGAAGATAAAAACTGGCCGAACGCCAGAGCAGCGATAACGTTTACGGTGGATTAAACATGAAAAACCTGTCTTTCCCAACAAGGCAGGTTTCGTTTTTTAATGCCTAACGATAATGCCATAACGTCATCGCGATGTTTTTCCCAATTAACAGAAAGACCGCCACAAGCAGAAACGGCGTGTGCTGCAGCAGGAGCCGCGAAAAAGCCAATCGTCATCATCGCGGGCAAACAGCAGCCGCATATGCAGTTGGCCACCCGCTTTGCTTCTGGCGGGTCTTTCCGTTGAAGAAAAACATCAAAGCCGCAAGCGAAAGCGCGGTGGCCGCAACCCCCCCCATCCCTTTTTTGCGGCATCCGAATATAGCCGCAAAGCTTCGCCGCAACTGCTCCAGGATGGGACGTGCGCCAGCGCTTATACGTCCGCGCCCCATGATCGCCCGTCTATTTATGCCAGTCGTTTTTCAGAACTCCGGCAGCGATCACACCAAATTCACCCATGATCACCCGCCTATTTATGCCATTCGCCGACTTCTTAATCAACAAGGGAGGCGCCAGCAGGCCTCCCCCATATCCAGAATGCCGACATGAAATAGTTGAAATGGATTCATTGTTTTTTATCCCTTTACCATGCCGCGATCGCCCCATCGGTGCGCGGTTCCGTTCCGCCGACGAGCACTCCGGTGTTCGGATCGCGCCAAATGATTTGACCGCGCCCGAATGTTCCCGGATCAAGGGAAACATGGATTTCATGCCCTTTTCGTTCCAGCACTTGGGCGATATGATGTGGAAAATGATGTTCAATGAGCACTTTTTTGCCTTCCACCCATTGCCACCTTGGCGCATCGAGTGCCGCTTGCGGATTGAGATGGAAGTCGATCGTGTTCATTACGACTTGCAAATGCCCTTGCGGCTGCATAAACCCGCCCATGACGCCGAACGGCCCGACCGGCTCGTTCCCTTTTGTCAAAAATCCCGGAATGATCGTATGGTATGGTTTTTTCCGCGGCACCAATCGGTTGACATGATTTTCGTCAAAGGAGAAATTATGCCCGCGGTTTTGCAGGGCGATGCCGGTGTCCGGCACGACCAGCCCCGAGCCAAACCCCATGTAATTGCTTTGAATGAAGGACACCATATTGCCGTCGCCGTCCGCTGCCGCCAAATAGACCGTGCCGCCTTTTGGCGGCGTTCCCGGCTTTGGAAGCAATGCCTCTTCGCCAATCAGCGCCCGCCTCATTTCGGCAAACGGCTTGGACAGCAATTCCTCGACACGATGCTCCATATGCTTGCGATCCGTGATATATGCCTGTCCATCAGCAAACGCCAGTTTCATCGCTTCGATTTGCCGGTGGTATGTTTCCGCCGTCGGCGCTTCCGGAACGGCAAACCCTTTCATGATGTTCAACGCCATTAACGCGACAAGCCCTTGGCCGTTCGGCGGAATTTCCCATACGTCATAACCGCGGTAATGAACAGAAATCGGCTCGACCCATTCCACTTCGTATTCCGCTAAATCGTCGATATCTAAAAAACCATTGTATTGTTTAGAGTACGCCGCGATTTTTTCCGCCAATTCCCCTCTGTAAAAGCTTTCCGCGTTCGTTTCCGCGATGAAGCGGAGCGTCTTAGCATGCGCTTTGGATGCCCATATTTCCCCGATTTTCGGCGCGCGCCCGTTTGGCGCGAACGTCGCAAACCAACTGGCAAATTCCGGGCCCTTAAGCGTTTTTTTGTATGTTTGAAATGCCGCTTGCCAATACTTCCCCAGCGTCGGAGACACTGGATAACCGTTTTCCGCATATTCTATTGCCGGCTTAAGCACTTCGGTAAGTGGCAGCTTCCCAAACCGTTTCGACAGCGCCGCCCAAGCGGCCGGCGCTCCGGGAACGGTAACCGGAATCCAGCCGTGTTCGGGAATTTCAGTATATCCCCGTTCTTTTACTGCTTCGAGTGAAATCGATTTTGGGGAATAGCCGCTGGCATTTAATCCATACAGCTTGCCATTTGTCCAGACAATCGCAAACGCGTCGCCGCCGATGCCGTTCGAGGTCGGTTCAACGACCGTCAGACAGGCGGCAGTCGCAATCGCGGCATCTATCGCATTTCCACCTTTTTTTAATATGTCCAATCCAGCCTGCGCCGCCAGCGGCTGCGAGGTCGCCACCATGCCGTTAGCTGCAAATGTCACCATCCGCCGCGACGGATACGGATAATGCAAATAGTCCAAATTGTATTCCTCCTTGTGCTCGTTCATCTACCGTTATTTATTCGCTTTTTGAAATGTTTTTCCTTTTCTGTTTTTCATAAAAAAATCGCCTGCTTCCTTCCTTTTCGAGCAAGGAGGAAACAGGCGAACGTTTATCACGTTCTTGCCATGCCAATCGAGGCGTCTGGCGTTTTGTAAGATTGTTCATCGCTTGGCGTCGTTGCATCTTCATCGGTGGACTGCTCCGTTGACGGAGCTTCTTCATTCAACTGGCTTTGTTCATCAGATGAAGATGGTTCGTTTTCTTTCGTTTGTTCCTCGGTTGACGCCGCATCGTTTTGTTCAGTCTCGGTTTCCTTTCCGTCTTGTTGCTTCGTCAGGGCAGTGAGCGGTTTGTCAATGTAATCGATCGGGTTGACCGGCTTATCGTCTTTGCGGATTTCAAAGTGGGCGTGAATGCCTGCTTCTTGGTTAAATTGGCTTTGCCCCGCTTTTCCGATCACTTCCCCTTGTTTTACCTCGTCGCCAGCTTTCACTTTCACATCAGCAAGCGATTGGTAAACGGTGACAACGCCGTTTTCATGATCGATTTCGACGACATGGCCTAAAATCGGGTCTTTTTCCGCTTTTGTTACCGTTCCGCTCAATGCGGCGGTGACGTCAAACGTTTTGCCGTCTTTCCGTACAATATCGATTCCGCGGTTTGGATGATACGTATGATCATAAAAGACGAGAGCTGCTTCCTGTTCTTCTTTGGACGCGTTGTAATCGTAGAACGGTTTTTGGATTTCCACGGAATTTGGATCAAGAACCGGCATCGCAATGTTTTCCACCGCTTCGTTCACTGGAACGGCCGGATCGTTTTGCCGCGAAATGCCCGTTTCGCCGTATTTGTACTCGTCATTTCGCGGTTTTTCCTCTTGCTTGTGCTGGAACCAAAACGCTCCTGCCAAAACGAGAGCGCCGCATGTTAAATAAATCGCCGGAAATACCCAACGCTTTCTGAACAAACGATGCAAACTTCGTTTTTTTGGAGAAATTTGTTTCTTTTCTTCCTCTTTCATGTTCATCACCTCAGCAACCATTTTGAACAGAAAGAGGAAAATATATACACACAAAAACAATTTTTTCGTTTATTTTTTGAAAAAACGCATTATTTTATACCCAAAAAAAAACAGAGGCGCTTGCCTCTATTTTTTCACGGTCAGCTGGTTTAAAAAAGCGGTCGCAGAGGAAATCTCGACACCCCGGTAATAATATTTGACGATTTGGTCATACGTCTTCCCTTGTTTCGCCATAAAATTGGCCCCGTATTGGCTCATGCCGACGCCATGCCCGTATCCTTTCGTCGTAATGATGATCTCATCGCCTTTCCGCACCCATGAAAAATCGGTTGATGTTAAGCCTAATTTTTCACGCACTTCCCTTCCTTTTATTTTTTTCCCGTTAATCTCCACCATATTGACGCGTTTTCCCGGCGTGCGTGACAGAATGACACCGACAGAACCGTCTTTAGGAAGATGAATGCCCAGCTTTCGTTCAAATTCAGCAACCGGCATCACTTTTCGGTGGTAAAATTTCGGTGATTGTTCATCCCACGGGCTAGCAACACTTTTCAAATACGGGAATTCGTTTTCCCAATACGCTTCGGAATTTTCGGTAAAACCATTGCTTGTCGAAAAAAACGACGCTTCAATCGGCTGGTTGCTGTATGTTAAAATTTGCCCGCGTGTCGCCTCCACCGCTTCCGTTACCTTCTTTATTTTCCATTTATAGTCGCTACCCCACAGACGTTTCAATTCATCATTGCTATAGTACACTTGATGCATGACGGTATCGGTTACATTCGCTCCTTTTGGAATGCTGATTGGCTGATCGTTTAATAATTGTTTGACAATGTATGTTCTGGCGGTAAGCGCTTGTGCTTTTAATGCTTCTATCTCAAATTCGGCCGGCATTTCCGCTGCGACGACACCGACGACATATTGTTCGAGCGGAATCTGCTCGATCCTCCTTTCTTTACTGCGGTATACCGCCACTTCCACATCCGGTCCGTTTTCCGTCGCTTTTGCGCTTTGCGCTGCCCCCCGCTCGCGAAGCTCTTCAGCCAAATTCCCCGTTTCTCGGTTGTTGAAGGGAACAACTAATACCGTTGGAATGAGCAATACGACGACAAATAAAAAAGAAAAAAGCGCGATAAGTGGTTTCATCCGTTTCATATAGCCCGAGCCTGGTTACTAAAATCTATAAAAATCGATTCATCGCAATGGAACCAGGAAACACCGCTTGCCGCCCAGGAAACACCTGAGTTCCATCAGGAAGGAATTTCCCTTGTCATTCACCTACTGTGAAAGACAGCCCGTGGATCGCTGTTAGCGACGGCGCCTGTCGTGCACCATTCCTTCCATCGGTCAGTACACGACAACGATTTTAGCAACCAGGTCTACACCTCCTTCAGTTGAATTTGGTACTGGTTCAGCCAACAACATTTGTGCAATATGTTCCATAATGACCATTCATGCTCTTATTTGAAATTCTCGATTTTGCGTAACATTATCGCGATATATTGGCGTTGTTTCTTGCCGCTTTTCGATTGCTTGTAGGATTCTTCCATCGACCCTAACACAGCAATCAAATGGCGCTTCACTTTCGTTTTTATGATGTGAATGAGTTCTTTTGGCAACTGTTCACGATACCCTGATCCCCGTCTGCCAATGACAAATGCGGCACTTTCATGGACGGATAACCCATACTTTTTCATATACTTGAACCGCCCGATGACGCTTGTGTATGCCGGATTCACCTTTTTGATACAAAAGCCCAGTCTTAAGCCCCGACGAAGGATTGTTTCTGTCAGCTTTTTCTTTTTGAAATGGTGTGTCAAGCGATTGAATCGTTTGTCCGTATCGTGCTGCTGTCTTAGTTGAATGTTTTCGATGACCACTGCGCCCACATTTTCTTGAAGCAGCCAGTCATACACATCTCGTACGGTTTCTCCAACAATGTTGTTGCGTTTATTCGCCCGCACATATTCGAGCTCATGACAGTAAAACACTTTCGGCTTAATGAAGTTTCCTTGTTTCGAAACGATGCTTACGGCGATGCGGTCAATATGGATGTCAATTCCTGCGATTCGTTCCGCTTGAATCGGTTCATCATAGGCAAGTTCCCTGCCATATACCTCTTCTTCATAGATGAGATGAATGTAATATTCCCCGTTTTTGCGTTTGATTTCGACGGTATATGGTTGATATTCAAAGATCGGCTTTCCTTTTGAATTCACGCCCACCTGCTTACCCATGACGACATCGATGATTTCCGCTTCATATTTTTCAGGAATCTTCTTCCTTTCCTTATTTACATGAGGAAGGGGGAGATGATTTTTTATCATCAGACAGGGGACGATGGAAAAGAGGGAGAACATCCACCTCTTTACGTTCAATAACAGGAGATATTTACATGATTTTATGGATGTTTAACAAACTGCTTATACCTCCAATATTCATTAGCGGAAATCCGTTCCCGTCTAGGCGCAGTCGCATATGGCAATTAGGGACACTTTGTTTGTGCTTTTGTTCGTTATATAGTTATGGGCTCGGACAAGTATATATGACAACTTCTTTTTATTCGCTCTTTTATAATATGCTATGAGGCGGGAAAATGGGCGCATGGGCATACTCGGATCATGGCTTCCCGAATGTCAAAAAAATAAAAACGACCATTCACTACGTATGTAGCTGACGGTCGTTTTTATTCTTATATGTTGAGATCTTTCACTTTAACACTCTCCACCGCCGTTTCGCTTTCGTCATTGACGCGCACAATGTCAGCACCGAGCGCCGCCAATTTTTCATGAAAGCGGACATATCCGCGGTCGAGATGTCTGAGTTCGGTCACGCGCGTGTAGCCTTCCGCCGCCAAGCCAGCTAAAATCAACGCCGCCGCGGCCCGCAAATCCGTCGCGGCCACTTCCGCGCCTTGCAAATTACAAGGACCGTTAATAATGACAGAACGGCCCTCAATTTTTATATCCGCGTTCATGCGGCGAAATTCCTCGACATGCATAAAACGGTTTTCAAACACCGTCTCTGTCACCATGCTCGTTCCTTCCGCTTTTAACAACAGCGCCATCATTTGTGATTGCATATCAGTCGGAAACCCTGGATACGGCATCGTTTTTATATCCACCGCTTTTAATTTTTCCGGGCCGATGACCCGCAATCCGTTTTCTTCTTCGATAATGGTGACACCCATTTCTTCCATTTTGGCAATCAAAGAACTTAAATGTTCAGGAACAGCACCTTGTATGAAGACATTTCCTCCCGTAATGGCCGCCGCGACCATAAACGTGCCTGCTTCAATGCGATCAGGAATGACAGTATGAGTGGTCCCGGTTAACTCATCTACTCCTTCGATGCGAATCGTGCCGGTCCCAGCCCCGCGCACTTTCGCCCCCATCGCGTTTAAAAAGTTGGCTAAATCGACGATTTCCGGTTCTTTCGCGCAATTTTCAATGACGGTGGTGCCTTCCGCCAAAACCGCCGCCATCATAATATTTTCCGTTGCTCCAACGCTAGGAAAATCTAAATAAATTTTCGCGCCGCGCAATCTTCCTTTTACCTCGGCGTCAATAAATCCGTTGCCGACTTTCACGGAGGCACCCATCGCTTCAAATCCTTTTAAATGCTGGTCAATCGGGCGCGAACCGATCGCACAGCCTCCAGGCAGCGCGACGCGGGCTCGGCCGTTCCGGGCAAGCAGCGACCCCATCACAAGAACGGAAGCCCGCATTTTTCGCACATATTCAAACGGCGCTTCCAGCTTTAAATCTTGTGACGCGTCGACAGTGATGGTATTTCCTTCTCTTTTTACATCTGCACCTAAATAGCGCAACACTTCGCTGATTGTATATACATCGGAAAGAGCAGGCACATCATGAATAATACTTTTTCCTTTACTGGCTAATAGCGTTGCGGCGATTACAGGCAAAACGGCATTTTTCGCTCCTTCCACTTTCACGGTGCCGCTCAACCGTTTTCCGCCACGGACGATGATCTTTTCCAAGGTATTCCCCTCCGCGTCCAATTTCTCTATATTAATATTCAATCGTAATGATTGGGGTTCCTACGACGATAGAGGTTTTCCCGCCCAATCTTTCTCGCAATGCAAGTTGGATGTTCATTGGATGATCGTTGGTTGGAAGAATGTTTTCCCACTGCTCAGTATATGCAGACAAGGAAACGAGTGAATCTTCCCGTAATGACTCGACTGGAGTTGCTTGAAATTCACGTAAAAGATGTAAAGCATTATGGAACAAACCACCTTTCATATTACCACTGAATTCCCCATTCATACAAGTGAAAAATGTAGGCTGTTTCACAAATAATTGCTTTGATGTTCTCTCTATCGCTTTCTCCGCTTCTTCCCATTTTTTTTCGCTCCAATGTTGTCCTTTGGCCTCATAGAGGATATACGTTTGGGGCTTATCTTTTGTGGCGGTCATGATCAGTTGGATTTTTTCTTGAAAAAAGGGATGTTTATATATGCCCGTTGCTTTTTTCATATGGTGGTTTTCCTCCAAAGCCCAGCGAAAAGCGCGGTTCTCCCTTTTCAGTTCATCCAGCTTTTTGAAAAAGGCTGCATCATTTTGAATTTGCCGGGAATACTCTCTTGTGTAAACAGTCCATTGTTTCGTCTCAATCCCATTGTTTTGAAAAATGTGCGCGGCCGTTCGCAATGGCCGGAGCGACTCGTTCCCCGCCGCTTCCCCGAATGAATACCGGCACGTCCCGATGATCATAATAAATAATAACGCCATAAAAAAAATGAATGAATGCGCTTGTTTTTTCATATTTGTTTCACTTCCTCCCCTTAACTGTTATTGTTGCCAGATTGGAAGTGAACATACATAAAAAAAATCGACAAAAACAAAAGATGAAAACGCTTTCCGAAAAACATGAAAAAAAGCGAGTAATATGGCATTACTCGCCGCCAAACAGAAACGGAAGCTGCCTTGACCATGAGAGATAGTCGAGAAAAAAGTTGGCGACCGTCGAACCGATCACGATCGTTAATAAAATGTAAAGCAGCCGGCCTTGAAATACGCGGTTTGGCCTTAATATCGCCTCGAGCCGCACTCCTTGCAGCGTCCACCACGTTATCGCGATAAACACGAGATGGACAATGATGCTGACTAGCGCCTGTTGGCCTAACATGGGCATCATCGTTTTTCACTCCTTTTGTTTGATTTGCGGTGATCATTGCGATCCATTCATCAAAAGAAGAAGGGGGAAATTCCCCCTATTTATTGTAACGTTATTGCAGAAAATCGCCAAAATGCTCAAATTGTCCAAGAAAATGATAAGCCAGCTCTGGAACAATGCCGAACAGCAACGTTCCAAGCGCGCAAACGGCGACCACGAGCGCCAATCCGATCGGCAGTTTCAACGATGACGCCTCAGCGGCAGGACGGAAAAAAATTTGTATAAAAATGCCGAAATAGTACACATATGATATAACGGTTGTGGCGATCATCACTGCCGCAAGCACATAATGGCCCGGCTCAGTCATAAGCGCTCCAAAGAAAATGTTCCATTTGGCGATGAACCCGGCCGTGCCTGGAATGCCGGCAAGCGAAAGCAAGAAAACTCCCATCGCGACGGCAAGAAGCGGGCTGCGCTGATAAAGGCCGGCGAAAAGGCTGATATCGTCAGCATCGGCTTCATCAGACATTCGCTGCAATACCGCAAACATGCCAAGATTCATCAGCAAATATGCCAGCAAATAAAACCAAATCGAATCGAGCATCACCCATGACATCGCGGCGAACCCGACAAGAACGTATCCAGCGTGGGCGATGCTGGAATAGGCCAGCAGCCGCTTTGTGCTCCGCTGCTTTAAGGCAACGATATTTCCGATGATCATCGTCGCTCCGGCTAAAAAGGCGATATACTCTTGCATCGACAATAACATCGATGACGGATCTTTTCCCCGCGCTGGCGCTGCGGCAAAAATCGTGATAAACAGCCGCAAGATGAGCGCAAAGCCCGCCGTTTTGGAAACGACGCTTAAAAACGCGGTAACCGGAGTTGGCGCCCCTTGATAGACGTCCGGCGCCCACATATGGAACGGAACGGCCGAAATTTTAAACGCTAAACCGACCAAAAGCAGCAAGAAAGCGAGCGCCAAAATATACTGGTATCCGCCATCGGCCAGCTTCTGCACTTCCACAGCGATTTCTTTTATATTTGTCGTGCCTGTCAATCCGAAAATATAGCTCATCCCAAACAGCGTAATCGCTGTCGAAATGCCGCCGTTAATGACATATTTCAGCGCTGCTTCGTTCGCCTGCACCGATGTTTTCCGCATCCCTGCCAAGATGTAGGAGGAGAGCGATAATAACTCTAGCCCGACAAATAAAGTGATGAAGTCGCCGCTTGATGTGACGATCATCGCCCCGAGCAGCGCGCAGAGCAATAGATAGGAAAATTCGCCGCGGTGTTTCAATCCTTCTTTCGGGCGGTAATCAAATGCAAGCAACAGCGAAAGCGCTCCTCCTACTAATAAAAGCAGCTTAAAGGCTTTGCCAAACCCATCTAAGCGGAACGTATCGTGCAAAATCGCCGTTGTCTTCGCGGGAATGAGCCCGATTACCGCGATCAAAGCGATGGCCACTCCGACAAAGGCGATCCATGCAAGCGGACGGCGGTCTTTATCATCTGGCATCAACAAGTCGACAAGCGAGAGAATGAGCGCCGTTCCAGCAATGATCAACTCCGGCGTCATCACGCTCCATTCATATTGCATTAACGTTTGCATGCTCATGTCTCTCACGCTCCTAACCCATTCATCATCATTTTTATCGCCGCTTGCAATGGCTCTGCTAAAATACGCGGATATACCCCGATCATGATGATCAACGCGAGCAGCACGAACACCGGAACGGCTTCTGTCAGGCTCATATCGAACGCTTGCGCGCCGCCGCTCTTGGAGGTGCCAAACGTTATGTTCAAAACGGCGCGCAGTAAGTAAACTGCGGTCATAATAATGCCGAGCGTACCAGCTGCCGCGACGGCCGGCGCGGTTTGAAACAATCCGAAAAACGCGGTAAATTCGCTCACAAACCCAGACATTCCCGGCAAGCCGAGCGACGCCAGCGCCCCCGCCAACAAGCTTCCCGCTGTCAGCGGCATCGCTTTCGCCAGCCCTCCTAAACGGTCCATCTCCGTCGTATTGGTTCGTTCAAACAAAATGCTGACAAGCAGGAACAGCAATGCCGAAATCAACCCGTGGGAAACAGCCTGGAAAATTGCGCCTTGCATCCCCGCTTCATTGAGCGCCCCCAATCCGATCAGCACAATTCCCATATGGGAAACGCTCGAGTATGCGAGCACCATTTTAAAGTCATTTTGGATGAACGCTAAAAACGCCCCATACAATAAGTTGACAACCCCTAAAATCGCGATTATGAACGCGAAATCACGAAATTGGTCCGGAAATAGCCCGATGGCAAACCGGATCAAACCATATGCTCCGATTTTCAACAATACGCCGGAGTGCAGCATGACAATTGCTGGCGGCGCTTGGACATGCACGCGCAAAATCCAGCGGTGAAACGGAACGATCGGCAGCTTAATCCCAAACGCGACCAATAAAGCGAGAAACAACGAGAAGCGCAAATCGTCTGAAATCGGCGCGATGAGCTGCGCCCTGACCGCCGGGTTATGGAGCATTTCTTTCAACAGCTCCATATTCGATGTCCCGGTGCGGGCGAATAAAATGGCAATGACCATAAGCAACACCGCGGACCCGACCCCGTTGTAAAGCAAATAGCTGTACGCGGCGCGTTCCCGTTCAAACCCGCCCCATTTTCCAATTAAAAAGAACATCGCCACGAGCGTCATTTCCAAAAAGATAAAGAACAAAACCATATTTCCCGCCGCAAATACGCCAAGCATGCCGATTTCTAACAGGAGAAACAACATAAAATAACCTTTCCATTCTTTTTTTATGTGAATGGAAGCGATCGCGGCAAGCGCCGCCAACAGCGACGTGAGCACGATCATGACGAGCGAAATGCCGTCGATGTTCAACTCGTATCGCACCACAAATGTGGACTCCGTCAAAAACGGAAAATCGGCGAAGCGGACCCAGCCGCGCTTTTCCGTCAAATGCTCGAGACGGTAGCCCCGCAAATACTGGCAAAAGGCAAATAGCGATAAAATCAGCGATGGCAGCGTCGATAAAAAGCCGAGCCATTTTATCGTCCGCTCTTGTGTCTTTGGTGTTAACGCAAGCAAAAGAATGCCGAGCAACGGGGAGAAAACAAGAAGTGAGAGAAAATACGGCCCATTCATTATAAGTACCCCCCTGTGAACGCGAGAATGACGACAAGAAGCGCAAGGCCGATAAACGCCACTGCACCGTACGTCTGCACTTGCCCGTTTTGCACGCGGGCCCCGAACGATGCGGCCGTGTTAACTGCCGCGGCGATCAAGCTGGCGATCCCCTCGATGACAAAACGATCCGCATAATAGCATAACCGGCTGATGGCATTCACCGCGCAGCCCACTGTCCATGCATAAAACTCATCGATATAATATTTGTTCCATAACATGCTGTACATAAACGGAACACGCGAACTGAGCCAGTCCCGCGCAAGCGAGCGTTTCCCGTACATCAGCCATGCCAAGAAAATGCCGAGCATGGAGACAATAGCTGCGACAATCATGATCCAGACGGGCGTTGCTTCATGGGCGTAACCGCCATCTGTCAGCCAATCGCCAAGAAATGTCCCAAACCAAGGGGTATGAATGTATCCGGAGACAACGGCAAGCACAGCCAAAACGAGCATCGGCAGCATCATGACTGCCGGCGATTCATGGACATCTTTCACATCATGCCGCTCCTTGCCGCCAAAGACGAGGAAAAAGAGACGGAACATGTAAAACGCGGTGAAAAACGAAGCAGCAACCGCAATCCAGAATAAGCCGCCATATCCATACGTCCAAGCAGCGACGAGAATTTCATCTTTGCTAAAAAATCCCGATAAGAACGGAACTCCGCTGATTGCCAGCGCTCCGACCAAGAACATCGCCGCGGTAAGCGGCATTTTCCGCCAAAGCCCGCCCATTTTTTCAATGTCCTGCGTACCGACGGCATGGATGACGCTTCCCGCCGCCAAAAACAAGAGCGCTTTAAAAAACGCGTGTGTCGTTAAATGGAAGATTGCCGCCACATCGCTGCCCGAACCGAGCGCAAGCATCATGTAGCCGAGCTGGCTCACCGTTGAATAAGCAAGCACACGCTTTATATCGGTTTGCACAAGAGCGATGGAGGCAGCGAAAATGGCGGTGAATCCTCCGACAACAGCGACGGTCCGCATTGCCACTGCGCTCGCTTCAAACAACGGGAACAGCGCAGCCACTAAATAAACCCCTGCGGCCACCATCGTCGCAGCGTGAATAAGCGCCGAAACCGGCGTCGGGCCTGCCATCGCATCCGGAAGCCACGTATGGAGCGGAAACTGGCCGGATTTCCCGACTGCTCCTATGAAAATGAGAACCGCCGTTAACGTCGCCAGCGCCGGTGAAAGCGTCCCATCTTGCACCGCCTTGAAAATATCCTCATATTCGAAACTGCCGACTTGCGAGAATAATAGAATCATGCCGATAAAGAAGCCGACATCGCCGACGCGCGTCATAATAAACGCTTTTTTCGCAGCCGCTTTCGCTTCTTCTTTATAGAAATAAAACCCGATTAAGAGAAACGAGCCAAGACCGACGAGTTCCCAAAACATATACGTCTGCAATAAGTTCGGCGAAAGGACAAGGCCGAGCATCGCGAAAGTGAACAGCCCCAAATACGCGTAAAAAACGGAGAAGCGCTCGTCACCGCGCATATATCCTTTAGCATACATATGTACTAGAAAGCTGACGAGAGACACGACGACAAGCATCCACGCATTTAGCGCCGTCACTTCAAAGCCGACGGTCCATTTCGCGCGGCCGGCCGTAAGCCATACTTGTTCTGCCTTGTAAGTCGACGCGCCAATGCGGTCAACCAGTACAGCACAGGCGGCAAGGAAAGAAACGAACGTCGCCAACATGCCGACATAAGCGCTCGCCTCTTTCATTTTTTTCCCTGCGAGCAATAATATAAAAAAAGAAAGTAGTGGAAAAAGCGGCACGATCCAAGCCATTTCCATCATCGTATCACAATCTCCTTTTTATGAAGAGCTTTTTCTTGCGGCAGCTCTTTTCGTTTTCCTGCCTATCCGCTCCTAATGTTTCATCGAATCGATTTCATCAATGTGAACAGTTTTGCGGTTGCGATAAAGCGCTATTAAAACCGCGAGCCCAACCGCCGCTTCGGCAGCTGCAACCGCGATGGTAAACAGGGCGAAAACTTGTCCGGTAATGCCGGGATGAGCCCCATATTTCGCAAAAGCAACTAAATTAATATTAACGGCATTCAGCATTAATTCAATGCAAATGAGCACAACGACAATGTTTCGCTTTGTCAGCGCACCGTACAGCCCGATGCAAAACAGGATGAGCGCCAACACGAGATACGCGGATAGTGGAACAGAACTCATTTTTTCTGCGCCTCCCTGTCGTCCTTTTTCGCTAATATAATCGCGCCGACAAGCGCCACAAGTAAAATCACCGCTGTAATCTCAAACGGAATGATATAATAAGAATATAACGCAACTCCGATTTGTTCCGTGTTTTTTTCATGAAGGTGCTCGGCTTTCTCGCCAAAATCAAGCTGGTAAACGCCGAGATAAACGGCAGCGCCAAAGGCAAAGACGGCGATGGCGGTCGCCGTTTTCCGCCAAAATCCCCCCGTTGTCGTTTTTTCTTTGTCTTCCTCGCGATGGCGTGTCAACATAATGCCAAATAGCATGATAATCGTAATGGCGCCAGAGTAAATCAACACTTGCACAGCAGCGACAAACTCCGCCGATAACAGCACGTAAAGCCCTGCGATGCTAATGAATGTGAACACAAGCGCGGTCACCATGTGAACGACTTTCGACAAATTCAGCATCAACACGCCGCCGATGATCGCGGCAAGAGCGAGCGTTAAAAAGGCGAGATACTCTCCGCTCACGGCTTATTCTCCTTTCGGATGTTTGTGTCGTTTTCATCGAGCCACGCTAAATCTTTATAAAGATCATCGCGGCTATATTCCGCCAGTTCAAAATTGTTCGTCATGACGATCGCTTCCGTCGGACATACTTCGGTGCAAAGGTCACATAAAATGCAAATTTCAAAGTTAATGCTGTACGTATCGATGATCTTTCCTTTTTTCGCCGGATCAGGATGCCTTTTTCCTGTCAATTGAATACAGTCGGTCGGGCAAATGTTGGCGCATTGGTTGCAAACGATGCACTTTTCCGGATAAAATTTTTGAATGCCGCGAAACCGGTCCGGCAGCGGAAGCGGTTCATTCGGATAGTCGTACGTTACTTTTTCCCGGGCTAAGTTTTTCAAGGTATACGCCAAGCCTTTGGCTAAACCGATCATGCACGCCACCCCATTCCATTAAAAAAACAGTTTTTTGACTAGCGCGGTAATAAAGATGTTTGCCAGCGCCACCGGAAGCAATACTTTCCATCCCAGTTCCATGAGCTGGTCGGCCCGCAAGCGCGGAAATGTGACGCGAAACCAAATGAGCACAAAAACAACGGCGCTGAATTTCAGGGCAAACCAAACAGCTCCCGGAATGAAATCCAAAAACATCACCGGGTGCCATCCACCTAAAAATAATACCGTCGTAAGCGCCGCCATCGCAAAAAGATAAACGTATTCCGCCAGCATAAAGAACGCCCAGCGGAACCCGGAATACTCCACATGAAATCCGGCGACAAGCTCCGATTCCGCTTCCGGCAAATCGAACGGAGTGCGGTTTAACTCGGCAACAGCGGCGATAAAAAACACGATAAACGCGATCGGCTGTATAAAAATATACCATACGTTTTTTTGCGCTTCGACTATATCGTTTAAGTTTAAGCTGCCTGTCAGCAACACGACGCCGATTACAGACATGATAAGCGGAATTTCGTATGAAATCATTTGCGCCGCCGCGCGCATCCCGCCGATGAGCGCGTATTTATTGTTCGACGCCCATCCGCCGGTAACGACACCGATCGTCGTCATCCCCGATACAGCGATATAATATAACAAGCCGACTCCAATATCAGCAAATTGAAAAGCGTCGGTAAACGGCAATGTTGCTAATACCATAAACGCTGGCGCAAATGCGAGAATCGGCGCTAAAATGAACAGCGGCCGGTCGGCGGCTTTCGGAATCGTATCTTCTTTTAAAAGCAGCTTCAACACATCGGCGACCGTTTGCAACAGCCCCCAGCGTCCCCCGACTTGGTTCGGGCCGTAACGGCCTTGCATAAATCCCATCACTTTCCTCTCCGCCAAAATGCCGTACGTCACAAAGGCGAGAACGGCAAGCAGCAAGGCAGCGCCAAGCCCGAAAAAGACGGCGAGGTTCGTCCAGCTTGGAGCTGAATTTAACAGACGTTCCATCATCCATCGACCTCCCCGAGCACAATGTCAATCGAGCCAAGAATCGCAATCACGTTCGCAATGTTTTCCCCTTTCAGCAGCTTCGGGAGTATTTGCAAATTGTAAAACGAAGGCCGACGGAACTTGATGCGGTATGGCTCTTTTTTTCCATCGCTGGCGATATAACAGCCGATTTCCCCGCGCGGTGATTCAATGCGGACGAACGTTTCCCCCGGCGGTGCTTTAATGATGCGCGGCACTTTTCCCATAATTTCCCCGCCTTTTGGAAATTGTTCACACGCTTGTTCAATGATTTTCAATGATTCTTCGATTTCTGCCAAGCGGCATTCATAGCGGGCGAAGCAATCTCCTTCTTCGCGCACCGGAACATCGAAATCAAAGCGGTCATAAATCGAGTACGGTTCGTCTTTCCGCAAATCCCATTTCACGCCGGTGCAGCGAAGATTCACCCCGCTTAACGAATAATTGACCGCTTCTTCTTTTGTATATTTGCCAACACCGGTGACGCGGCGGAGGAAAATTTCGTTGCCTGTAACAAGGTCATGGTAACCAGCGAGTTTTTCCCGCATATACGGAACAAACCGTTTCACTTTTTCCACCCATCCGTCCGGAGCGTCCCATTTCACGCCGCCAATGCGCATATAGTTGAACGTCAGACGCGCCCCAGACAATTCATTTAAAAGATTAATAATCATTTCCCGCTCGCGGAATGCGTAAAGAAACGGACTTGTCGCGCCAAGGTCGAGCAAATACGTCCCCCACCAGACGAGATGGCTGGCGATCCTGCCAAGCTCCATCGCTAAAACGCGCAAGTATTCCGCCCGTTCAGGAACTTCGATGCCCATCATCGTTTCCACCGCATGGCAAATGACATAATTGTTGGTCATTGCCGATAAATAATCCATCCGGTCTGTATATGGAATGATTTGCGTATATTGCAAGCTTTCCGCCAATTTTTCCGTTCCGCGGTGGAGGTAGCCGATCACCGGCGTCGCTTCTTGAATTTTTTCCCCGTCTATCTTTAAAATAAGGCGAAACACTCCGTGTGTGCTCGGATGCTGCGGGCCCACGTTTAAAATCATTTCCTCTGTTCGAAGCATATGCTATACCTCCACGTCGTATGGCTCATAATCTTTGCGAAGCGGATGTCCGACCCAATTTTCCCCTAAAAAGATGCGGATTAAATTCGGATGCCCTTGAAAACGGATGCCCAGCAGATCATACGCTTCACATTCCGGCCAATTCGCCCCTTGCCAAAGCGGAACGAGCGAAGCAATCTCCGGCTTGTCACGGTCAATTTTCACCTTTAACGCGACTGGTTGGCGGTTTTGATAAGAATATAAGTGCACATATACTTCCATATGTGTTTGAAAATCGGTCCCGTGCAGTTCTGACAAATAATCAAAGCGAAGCTGCTCGTTATATTTCAGAAACTCGGCCACTTTGTAATATGCATCCTTTTTCACGACCAATGTCGGAACATCTTTAGCAAGGCGGTTAATATAGGCCTCTTCCAGCACATCACCGCCGAGACGCTCACGAATCATTCGGACGTATTTATCAAGAAGCGGCTGGTTTGGCGACGGGGCGTCTTCTTTCTCAGCCTCTTCCCGCGGATTTCCCGTGGATTTCGCTTTCGCCAGCGCTGCCGCTTTCGCTTTTGCCGCCGCGGCCGCCTTTGCTTTCTCCTTCGCAAGATCGCCTTCACTTTCTCCGGCAGTGCCGCCTGCTTGTTGTTTTGCTAGCGCTTTTGCTTTTGCAGCAGCTGCCGCCTTTGCCTTCGCCGCCGCAAGCGCTTTTTGTTTAGCAATATCCTCTTCCGCTCCTTCGCCCGCTGCGGCCTTTGCTTTCTGCTTCGCCAAAGCCGCGGCCTTTGCTTTTGCCGCTGCGGCCGCTTTTTTCTTCGCGAGCGCTATATCTTCTTCGGAAGTTTCTTTGTTTCCGCCTTCCGCTTGCGGCGCTTTTCGCTTTTCCAGCGCCGCCGCTTTCGCTTCTTCCGCTGCCTTTTTCTTTGCGAGCGCCAATCCGTCTTCGGTCTTGCCAGCTTTATCGCCGGCTGCTCCTTCTTTTTGTTTCCGCAATTCTGCCGCCTTGGCCTTTGCTGCTTCCGCTGCTTTTTTCTTTGCAAGCGCTAACTCGTCTTTACTTTGCGTTTTCGTTTCTTCGAGCGGCTGTTCAGTTTGTCCGGCGGCTTGCTTTGCCGCTAATCGTTCCCTTGCCGGCTGTTTCGCCCATCCCGCCGCTTCTTTTTTCCGCCGCTGCACATCTTTTTCTTCGTCCATTGATTACGGCACCTTCTTCCCCGTCTTTGCTTCATAGCGGATTTTTTCTTTTAATTTATTAATCCCGTAAATTAATGCGGCTGGATTCGGCGGGCAGCCAGGGATATAGACATCCACCGGCACGATTTGGTCCACCCCTTTGACAACACTGTATGATTTCACATACGGTCCGCCTGCGGTGGCACATGACCCCATGGCAATCACCCATTTCGGTTCTGGCATTTGGTCATATAAGCGGCGTAAGAGAGGCGCCATCTTTTTGGTTACCGTGCCGGAGACGATCATGACATCAGACTGGCGCGGCGAGGCGCGGAAAAACGAGCCGAATCGGTCCAAATCGTAATGAGATCCGCCGACTCCCATCATTTCGATAGCGCAACAGGCAAGACCGAATGTCAGCGGCCAGAGGGAATTGCTGCGGGCCCACGCTTTTAATTGCTCGAGCGTCGTCAAAAACACATTACGCTTTATCTCTTCCATTTCCCCTTCAGGAACATCCATCCATTTTACATCCATCGTAACACCTTCTTCTTCCAAGCATAGACAAGCCCAAGAACGAGCATAAACATGAAAATAAACATCTCGATGAAAGCAAACCATCCTAGTTTGTCATAAGCGACCGCCCAAGGATATAAAAACACTGTTTCAACATCAAAAATGACAAATAACAGCGCGAACATGTAGTAATGAACCTGAAAGGAAACACGCGAGTCATGGAACGGATTGTTACCGCTTTCATAAGTAGTTTGCTTTGCCTCGTCCGGAACGTGCGGCCGTAAAAACCGCCCCATCGCTAATGCGCCAACGGGAAGTAAAACGCCGATGCATAAAAACACAAAAACGATCACATAGTTATTGACATACACGTTCAGCAACGGGACGTTCACCCCCTTTAATACTTATATTATTATTGTTTGAAATATTTCATAATTCCGAATTATATTTGGCACCATTATAACATTTATATCCAGAAATGTCGACAGAACCTCAAATTTTACTTATAACGATAGTGGCAACCAGTGAAATCGAGACCGAAGCCGCCTCATCTCCCACTTATAGAAGTGGGAGCCTTCTCGGTTCCATTTGATAAAAAAAGACGGGAGCATTTATCCTCCCGTCTTTTATTTCATGTTCGCCACGTTTAAGCGGTTGATCGCGCGTTTCAATGCCAATTCCGCGCGCTTAAAGTCGATATCATCCTGTTTGCTTTGCAGACGCCGTTCCGCGCGTTCTTTCGCCGCTTTTGCTCGGGTCACATCGATATCTTCCGCTCTTTCCGCTGCTTGCGCCAAAATCGTTACTTTGTCAGGGCGGACTTCCAAAAACCCGCCGCTGACTGCGATATATTCTGTTTTTCCGCCTTGTTTCAGGCGGACTGCGCTGATTTCAAGCGGAGCAACAAGCGGAATGTGTCCTGGCAAAATTCCAAGCTCTCCGCTTTTTGCTTTCGTGCTCACCATTTCTACGTCCGCTTCATATACCGGGCCATCAGGAGTAACGACACTGACTTTGATCGTTTTCATCATGAAATCCTCCTATGTCCCTCAATTAAACTTCTACGCCCATTTGCTTCGCTCTTTCAACAACTTCTTCAATGCGCCCTACTAAGCGGAAAGCATCTTCTGGAATGTGGTCGTATTTTCCTTCCAAAATTTCTTTGAAGCCGCGAACTGTTTCTTTAATAGGCACGTAAGAACCAGGTTGGCCTGTAAATTGCTCCGCGACGTGGAAGTTTTGCGATAAGAAGAACTGAATGCGGCGAGCGCGATGAACAACGAGTTTATCTTCATCGGATAGCTCATCCATACCGAGAATCGCGATAATATCTTGCAATTCTCTATAGCGTTGCAATGTTTGTTGTACTTTGCGCGCTACTTGGTAATGTTCTTCACCAACGATTTCAGGCGCAAGTGCGCGAGATGTGGACGCGAGCGGATCCACTGCCGGATAAATACCCATTTCCGCCAGTTTCCGTTCCAAGTTCGTCGTTGCGTCCAAGTGCGAGAACGTTGTCGCCGGCGCTGGGTCTGTGTAGTCGTCCGCTGGTACGTAAATCGCTTGAATCGATGTGATAGAACCAGTCGATGTAGAAGTAATCCGTTCTTGTAATTGCCCCATTTCTGTCGCAAGTGTCGGTTGATAACCTACGGCAGAAGGCATGCGGCCTAATAGCGCCGAAACCTCTGAACCAGCTTGCGTGAAACGGAAAATGTTGTCGATAAAGAGCAACACGTCTTGCCCTTGCTCATCGCGGAAATATTCCGCCATCGTCAACCCTGTCAACGCTACGCGCATCCGTGCACCAGGCGGCTCGTTCATTTGCCCGAATACCATCGCCGTTTTGCTGATAACGCCGGAATCTTTCATTTCATGGTACAAGTCGTTTCCTTCACGAGTGCGTTCTCCAACGCCAGCGAATACGGAAATACCACCGTGTTCTTGCGCAATGTTGTGAATAAGCTCTTGGATTAAGACCGTTTTTCCTACACCTGCACCGCCGAACAGACCGATTTTTCCACCCTTAATATATGGAGCGAGCAAGTCAACGACTTTAATTCCTGTTTCCAAAATTTCCACTTCTGTTGCAAGCTCTTCAAATTTCGGCGCTGGGCGATGGATTGGGTCACGACGCGCATCAGCCGGTATTTCCCCTTGCAGGTCGATCGGTTCTCCTAACACGTTGAATACGCGACCAAGGGTGATCTCTCCAACCGGAACAGAAATTGGTGCACCTGTGTCAATGACTTCCATTCCGCGAATAAGACCGTCTGTCGAGGCCATTGCAATCGTACGGACCGTATCGTCGCCAAGATGAAGCGCTACTTCCAATGTCAAGTCAATGTCGACTTCGTTTTCATTGCGCGCTTTATGTTGAATTTTCAAAGCGTTGTAGATCGCAGGAAGATGCCCGTTTTCGAACTTAACGTCTACAACCGGACCCATAACTTGAATAACGCGTCCTTTTGTCATCGTTTTCCCTCCTAACTTGCTAGTTGAACATCAGTACTTCATTGCCACTTCCGCTCTACCGCTATTGTAACGCGTTTGCTCCCGCTACGATTTCCGTGATTTCTTGGGTAATCGCCGCTTGGCGAGCGCGGTTGTAGGAAAGGGTAAGCGTACGAATAAGTTCATTCGCGTTGTCCGTCGCGTTTTTCATCGCCGTCATCCGCGCCGCGTGCTCGCTCGCTTTCGCATCTAACAGCGCACCGTAAATAAGGCTTTCCGCATATTGCGGCAAAAGCACATCTAAAATTTCTTCTTGGGAAGGTTCAAATTCATATGTTGTCCGTTGTTTGTTATCGACTAAATCCGTTAGCGGCAACAATTTTCTTTCCGTCACTTCTTGCTGGATCGTATTGACGTAATGGTTGTAGTACATATACAGTTCGTCGAACGTACCGTCAGTAAACAAGCCGACCGCCTTGTTCGCGATTTCTTTAATATCGGCAAAAGACGGCTGGTCCGGCAGCCCGGCAATATTTAAAACGACCGGGAAATTTCTTTTTTTGAAAAAGTTTAACCCGATACGTCCAATAACAATAATCGCATATTCATCCGGCGACTGATGGCGTCTTTGAATCGTTTGGTACACAGTGCGGAGAATATTGCTGTTATACGCCCCCGCTAAGCCGCGGTCAGAGGTAATTACTAAATAACCCGTCTTTTTGACAGGGCGCGTCACCAGCATTGGATGTGTCGCATTACCGGCGCCAAGGGCGATGTTCGCAACCACTTCTTGCATTTTCTCCATATATGGAACAAACGATTTTGCGTTTATTTCCGCTTGGTTTAATTTCGCAACCGAGACCATCTCCATCGCCTTTGTAATTTGGCTCGTCTTCTTCGTCGCGTTGATGCGCTTCTTAATGTCGCGTAAGGACGCCAAAGGTTTCACCACCTTTTTTCTGGACAAAATCTAAGAGTAGAGGGGAACAGAAGCTGTCACCCTTCTGTTCCGCCCACCTTTATTGGGAAACGACAAACGTTTTCTTGAACGCTTCGATCGCTTTGTTGAGATCTTCTTCATTTGGAAGATCTTTTGTTGTGCGAATATGTTCAAGCAAGTGCTGGCCGTTTTGGTCGAGCCATACGAAGAACTCTTTCTCAAAGCGGCGGATATCTTCAACCGGAATGTCGTCTAAGAAACCGCGGGTAAGCGCGTAAATGATCGCCACTTGTTTTTCGACAGGAATTGGCGCATGCAAATCTTGTTTTAGCACTTCCACCGTGCGGGCACCGCGTGCGAGCTTCGCCTGTGTCGCTTTATCAAGGTCTGAACCGAACTGCGCGAACGCCTCAAGTTCACGATACGCCGCTAAGTCCAAGCGAAGCGTACCTGATACTTTTTTCATCGCTTTAATTTGTGCCGCGCCACCGACGCGGGATACGGAAAGACCAGCATTGATCGCTGGACGGACGCCGGAGAAGAATAAGTCGGATTGTAAGAAAATTTGTCCGTCTGTAATGGAGATGACGTTTGTCGGAATGTAAGCGGAAATGTCGCCAGCTTGTGTTTCAACGAACGGAAGCGCCGTTAACGAACCGCCACCTTTAGCATCGCTTAGTTTTGCCGCGCGCTCTAACAGACGAGAGTGCAAGTAGAAGATATCCCCAGGATATGCTTCACGGCCTGGCGGACGGCGAAGCAAGAGCGACAATTCGCGGTAAGCTGCCGCTTGTTTCGACAAGTCGTCGTAAACGACAAGCACGTGCTGACCTTTATACATGAAATATTCCCCCATCGCCACACCGGCATATGGCGCAAGGAACAACAATGGCGCTGGTTGCGATGCGGATGCCGTCACAACAATGGTATAATCTAGCGCTCCGTGTTTCCGCAATGTTTCGACAACCGAGCGGACCGTTGATTCTTTTTGCCCGATTGCCACGTAAATACAAATCATGTTCTGATCTTTTTGGTTGATGATCGTGTCAATTGCGACCGCCGTTTTTCCTGTTTGACGGTCCCCGATGATGAGCTCACGCTGGCCGCGGCCGATCGGCACCAACGCGTCAATCGCTTTAATCCCCGTTTGCAGCGGTTCATGAACCGATTTCCGGTCCATAACGCCTGGCGCTCGGCTTTCAATTGGGCGAGTTTCCGTCGTTTCGATTGGACCTAACCCGTCAACCGGCTGTCCTAAAGGGTTAACGACACGGCCGATTAACGCTTCACCGACAGGTACTTCCATAATCCGTCCTGTGCGGCGCACTTCGTCGCCTTCTTTAATTCCAGTATATGGACCTAAAATAACGATACCGACGTTGTTTTCTTCCAAGTTTAACGCCATTCCCATAACGCCGTTAGAAAATTCGACAAGTTCCCCTGCCATGACGTTGTCCAAGCCATGGGCGCGCGCGATACCGTCACCAACTTGAATGACCGTGCCGACATCGCTTATTTGGATTTCGGACTCGTAATTTTCGATTTGCTGCTTAATGAGCGCGCTTATTTCTTCCGCTCTGATGCTCATGCCTTTCACCCCTATCTTCAAATCTTAGCCGATAAGCTGTCGTTGAATTTGTTTCAGTTTTCCGCTGATGCTGCCATCATAAATGCGGTTGCCGATACGCAACTTCACGCCGCCGATTAAGCTTGGATCGACGATATTTTCAATGCGAAGCGTCGTTTTGCCTATTTTTTTCGCAAACACATCCGAAAGTGCGCGTTTTTCCTCTTCCGTTAGCGGCCGAGCCGAATATGCAGTCGCCTCAGCGACGCCGCGCGCTTCGTTCACCAAATCAGTAAACTGCTGTGCCAGCTGCGGAACGATGTCAATGCGATGGCGTTCCAGCAAAAGCAACAATGTATTCTGCAATGGAGTTGACACCGACGCAAACGTTTCTTTGATTAACGCTTTTTTCTTTTCCAATGATAGTTTCGGATATGTCAATAGCGATAAAAATTGCTCATTTTCGGCAAGCGCTTGCCAAACGGCGCGAATTTCTTCCTCCATTTGCTCAAGAAGCTGCTTTTCCACGGCAATTTGAAAAAGAGCGAACGCATACCGCTTTGCTATGATTTCTTTATTCATCGTCCTTCTCCTACCTCTTGAATGTACTCACTAATCAGCTTCGCTTGATCTTGTTCGTTCAACTCTTTTTCAATCACTTTCGAAGCGATCAATACCGACAATGAAGCGACTTGCTCGCGCAACGCGGCCATCGCTTGCTCTTTTTCGCGTTCGATTTCTTTTTTCGCCGTTTCTTTCAAACGCTCTGCTTCCGCACGGGCAGACGCGATAATCTGCTCTTTTTGTTCCTCAGCAAGCTTGCGCGCGTTTTCGATGAGCTGCTGTGCTTCTTGGCGGGATTGTTTCATCAATTCACGCTGTTCTGCCAATAGCTTTTCCGCTTCTTGGCGATGTTTTTCCGCTTGATCGATTTCGTTTGCGATATGCTCCTCGCGCTGTTTCATTACGCCCATTAACGGACCAAGCGCGTATTTACGGAGCAACAACAATAATAGTAAAAACATAACTAACTGGAATAACATATCGCCGCCATTAAACCCATGGCCAGCAGCACCTAATGCCAAAAAGTTCGTCATTACAAGTTTCACTCCCTCTTCAAGAGTCGCCCATAAACCTATTTTTCCCGCCTGTTTCCATGGTTATCGTTATCGTTGATGAAATGAACATAAAGGAATGGCGAAGGTTCGCATGGAATGATCTTCGCCATCATGAACGATTTTGTTTATCTTATTGATTTTTACGTTGGTAAACAAGCGCTGCACAAAATTAGCGCCCTTGAACCATGAACGCAATAACAACCGCAATAATCGGAATCGCTTCAACTAACGCAACCCCGATAAACATCGTTGTTTGAAGCATACCGCGCGCCTCTGGCTGACGTGCGATTCCTTCTACTGTACGAGATACAATTAAACCGTTACCAATACCTGCACCAAGTGCAGCTAGACCAATTGCGATTGCTGCAGCTAATACACCCATTGAAAAGTCCTCCTTTTAGTATTTATTAAATTTATTGAAGTTAATTTCTTATATAACATTTATAACATTAATGGTCATGACTCACCTTGTGCGCCATATAAACCATTGTTAACATGGTGAAAATGAATGCTTGAATGGCACCAACGAAAATACTGAACGCTTGCCAAGCGATCGTCGGGATGATCGCAGCGATCGTTCCGCCAACGCCAGTGGCCAATCCACTCGTCAATAAAGCGAGCAAAATTTCTCCAGCGTAAATGTTCCCGTAAAGACGCAAGCCCAACGTTAACGTGTTGGCAAACTCTTCAATGAGTTTAAGCGGGAATAAAATCCACATTGGACTGACAAAGCCTTTCGCATATTCACTGAATCCCCGGAGTTTAATGCCGTAATAGTGCGTCAGCGCAACAACCATAATCGCCAACGTTAATGTGATAACAGGGTCTGCCGTCGGCGATTTCCACCATAGCTTGCCATCAACGACAATAGAGAATGGAAGACCGAGCATGTTCGCTACAAAAATATACATGATTAACGTGATGCCAAGCAAATGGAAGCGGCCTCCCGTTTTCCAGTCCATGTTGCTTTTGATGATTCCTTTGACAAAGTCGACGACCCATTCCAGGAAATTTTGCATTCCCGTCGGCTTCATAGAAAGATTGCGCGTAGCAGCAACGGCAATGATGAACACAATCACACATGTGACCGTTATCATCAAAACGTTGGCCAAGTTAAAGGTAAGCCCGAGAAATTCATATAAAGGTGCTTCATGATGCACTAGTAATCACCTCGCTTCCCTTCCTCATTATGTATGTGCAAAAAATAATGTATTATAATGACAAAATAAGGTGTCATTAACCCCACTACCGTAGGCACAACGGAGAAATATTCGGGAAATCGCAACGCAACCAAAGCGGCAAATGCCGCAAGCGCCATTCGCGAAACCATGCCCAGCGAGCGAACGCGCTTCCCTTCCGCCACCGCTCGTCCAAATTTTATTACGCGGCCGGCCAGCAGCCACACGCTATAAAATCCTATGAATGTTCCGAAAAGCAAGCTCAAAAATAATGTTTTATTCCCTGTCATTCCCCAGCCAGCTGCATATATAAAAAGGAAAAACAACGCGTATTTCCGCAAGTTCCGCATCATATGTTCCATCTTCTATTATTCTCCTGCAAAAAATTGGCGGATCGTTCGCAACATCGCAGTAATGCCTGCAGCAAGCCCGAGGAGGAGACCAATAATAAGAAAAAGAGGTTCCGAATCGAAACGGCGGTCAAGCCATCTGCCGCCGAATATGCCAATTAAAACAGAACCAGCCAATTGAGAAGTAATAGCGGACATTAAGCCGAGCGCTCGGAAAGGGTAACGTTGGTTTTTCCCCATCTCGTTATAATCCTCACATTCGCCAAAAACTATGTATATACTATGCTAAGTATACAATTCGCTTGAAAACCTTATCACATATCCCCTGTCAAGCATACAATACGATATGGTCAATGTCAATGTGTTTCACAAGAAAAACTACATTGTTACGAGAAAAATATTAATAATTTGTGAAATTTTTGTGAAATTTACTCATTTTTTTCTCACCAAATTAGTGTATAATGATATATTTACTCTTTTAGACATAATTTTATAAAAAAAAGACGGCATCATTCCGCAAAATGATCCGTCCTTAGAATGTGTTTATTTGGTGCCGAACAGGCGGTCACCGGCATCCCCGAGCCCCGGGACGATATAGCCATGGTCATTAAGCTTTTCATCGAGCGCAGCAATATAAATATCGACATCCGGATGCGCTTTTTTCACCGCTTCGACGCCTTCCGGTGCGGCGATCAAACACATAAATTTAATGCTTTTTGCGCCGCGCTTTTTCAAGGCGTTAATCGCTTCGACCGCTGAGCCTCCCGTCGCAAGCATCGGGTCAACGACGATAAAATCGCGCTCTTCGACATCGGTTGGCAGCTTCACATAATATTCAACCGGCTTTAACGTTTCCGGATCGCGGTATAAACCGATATGGCCAACTTTCGCGGCCGGAATCAATTTCAAAATGCCGTCGACCATTCCCATTCCCGCCCGCAAAATCGGAATGACGCCAAGTTTTTTGCCGGCGATTACTTTCGATTTTGCTTTGCTGACCGGCGTTTCAATTTCTACTTCTTCAAGCGGAAGATCACGCGTAATTTCAAACGCCATCAACGTCGCCACTTCTTCGACGAGTTCGCGGAACTCTTTCGTGCCGGTGTTTTTGTCGCGGATGTATGTCAGTTTATGTTGGATGAGTGGATGATCGAATACGTATACTTTTCCCATTTTGCACTCTCCTCTTTGTTACGGGTTACACTTCCATAAATTCTACCGAAAAATACGCATATATTCAACCGCAAACAAAAAAACACGCCTCTAAAGATATCATCCTTTAGAGGCGCGTGTTCGTCAACGATATAGCGGAAATTTTTCCGTTAATGCCGCCACGCGTTTCCGCGCTTCTTCTAATTTTGCTTCATCTTCGTGATTGTTTAACACAAGGCTAATAATGCCCGCGATTTCGTCCATTTCTTCCAAGCCGAATCCACGCGTCGTCACCGCGGCGGTGCCGATGCGGATGCCGCTTGTCACAAACGGGCTCTCTGGATCGTACGGAATGGTGTTTTTATTCACGGTAATGCCGATTTCATCCAACAATTTTTCCGCCACTTTTCCAGTCAATCCTTGCGGGCGCAAGTCAATAAGCAACAAGTGGTTGTCCGTTCCGCCGGAAACGAGCGTAAAGCCCTCTTTTTTGAGCGCTTCCGCGAGCCGTTTCGCATTGTTGACGATGTTTTGCGCATACGTTTTAAAGCTGTCCTGCAACGCTTCGCCGAGCGCGACTGCTTTCGCCGCAATAACGTGCATGAGCGGCCCGCCTTGGATGCCTGGGAAAATCGCTTTGTCGATTTGTTTCGCAAATTCTTCTTTGCAAAGGATCATCCCGCCGCGCGGGCCGCGGAGCGTTTTGTGCGTCGTAGTCGTGACAAAGTGCGCATACGGCACCGGGTTCGGATGAAGACCTGCCGCAACAAGACCTGCAATATGCGCCATGTCTACCATCAAATACGCTCCTACCTCATCGGCAATTTCGCGGAAACGTTGGAAATCGATGATGCGCGGATAAGCGCTTGCCCCGGCTACAATCAGTTTCGGCTTATGTACGCGCGCTTTTTCAAGCACTTCATCATAATCAATCGTATGCGTTTCCGGATCGACGCCATATTCGACGAAATTATATTGAACGCCACTAAAGTTGACTGGGCTGCCGTGCGTCAAATGGCCGCCGTGCGACAAATTCATCCCAAGCACGGTATCGCCGTGCGACAACACAGTAAAATATACCGCCATGTTTGCCTGCGCGCCAGAATGCGGCTGTACGTTCGCATGCTCCGCCCCAAACAATTTTTTTGCCCGTTCGCGCGCCAAATCTTCGACAACATCGACATATTCGCAACCGCCGTAATAGCGGCGCCCCGGATATCCTTCAGCGTATTTATTCGTTAATACCGATCCTTGCGCTTCCATGACGGCACGGCTGACAAAGTTTTCCGATGCGATTAATTCGATTTTCGATTGCTGACGTTTCAATTCGTTTTGAATCGCTTCGAACACTTGCGGATCTTGTTGTGGCAAGTGATTCATCATTAGCTCCCCCTCGTTTCGAAATTAAGAATATTCTTTTTTATTTTACCAGCTTTTCACCGGTGGATTCAAAGAAAAAATGAACAAAATCATCAGGAAGTGCAAGAAGTATTCGGATTTTCTAAAGAATAGACTGCGCGGGCGCCGCCGATCAGTTTCGGTCTCGTTTTCGCCATTGTCACATGGGCATGGCCGACCTGTTTTAACGACACGCGGACGGGAACAGCAACATGCTTTAAATGCATGCCGATAAACGTATCACCGATATCGATGCCGGCATCGGCTTTGATGAATTCGACAACAACGGGATCGGCCATATGTCGGTAGGCGTAGGCGGCTAGGGCGCCGCCGGCAGATCGGACAGGAACAACCGAGACGATTTCAAGCTGGCGGGAGACGGCGGTCTTTCTTTCAACGACAAGCGCGCGGTTCAAATGTTCACAGCATTGAAACGCCAGCTGCACCCCTGTTTCCTCATGCCATTTTTTCAATTCGTCGAACAGCATTTCGGCGACTTCCATCGATCCGGCCGTTCCGATTTTCTCGCCGATCACTTCGCTCGTGCTGCAGCCGACGACAAGAATATGCTCGGATGAAAGCGGAACTTGCTGGCGGAATTCGCGAATAATCTCCTGCCATTGCTGCTTCCATTGCGAAAGTGGAGAAACCATTTCCGCTCTTCCTCCCATTAATGTTCGGTTTCGTATTGCGTAATTTTTTCCACACGTTTGGCGTGGCGTCCGCCTTCAAACGCCGTCGTCAGCCACACTTCCGCGATTTCGCGCGCCAGCCCCGGTCCGATAACGCGCTCTCCCATCGCCAATACGTTGCTGTCGTTATGCTGGCGCGTTAATCTGGCGCTATATACGTCATGGCAAAGCGCGCAACGGACGCCTTTAACTTTATTGGCCGCGATCGCCATGCCGATTCCCGTCCCGCAAATTAAAATGCCGCGATCCACTTCTCCGTTTGCCACTTTTTCCGCGACCGGAATCGCGTAATCGGGATAATCAACCGATGTTTCGCAGTCACATCCTAAATCGATATATTCGATTCCCAATTCGTCCATTAATTTTTTTATTTCTTCACGAATATGAATTCCTGCGTGATCAGACGCAATCGCCACTTTCATGTTTGTTGCCTCCTCGGTTTGGTCATATAGAAAAAAGATCGCCTTTCTATTCATTTTACATGTTTTCAATATAGAAGGCGATCTTTCTTAATTTTATTTTGCACCAATTTGGTCAATTGTTTCTTTTAATTTTTTCGCTTGTTCCGCCAATTCTTCCGCCAATTTGTTAACATGCTGAATAACGGAAGTTTGCTCTTGCGTCGCCGCCGTTACTTCCGTTGCCCCGGCCGACGTTTCTTCGGCGATCGCCGCCACTTCCTGCGACTGAATTGCCGCTTTTTCGATATGGGTCATTTGTTCTTTCACTAATTCGGCAATTTCTTGGACAGAACGGACGACCTCGTGAATCGATTGGGTCATTTCCGCAATTGCGTCATTCGTATCGGCGCCTTTCGCCGCCTCCTCATTCGCAGCTTTAACTTGCTCATGAATTTGCGCGACGACATGCGCGACTTCTTTTTGAATGTTTTGGATCAGCTCGGAAATTCCTTGCACCGCTTTCGCGCTTTCATCGGCAAGCTTTCGGACCTCTTCCGCAACAACCGCGAAGCCTTTGCCATGCTCCCCGGCACGCGCCGCTTCGATAGAGGCGTTTAAAGCGAGCAAATTCGTTTGCCCGGCAATATCGCCAACAAGAGAGATGATGTTTTCCACTTCCTTTGCGTGCTGTTCCAGGCGCTGGACGGCAACTAAAGACGTTTGATTATTGCGCGCCAATTGTTCAATCCCGCCAACAAGCGAACTAATGACTTCACGGCTTTTATGCAATGTTGTCACCATTTCCTTCACTAATTGTTCGGACTGGTTCGCCTTTTGCTGCACTTGATTGGCAATGCGCAGCACATCATCCACCGACTCAGCGGCCGTTTGCATCGAAACAGCAGAGTCATTCGCGCCTTTAGAAATTTCTTCAATCGTATGGGCAATATCTTTCGAACGCTCTGCCGCAACGAGAGAGGCGTTTGTAATTTCGACGACTTTCTCATTCGTACGGGAAAAGTTATCTTCGATGTTTTGCACGATTGTCCGCAAACTTTGCAACATTTCATTGAAAGCAATTCCTAATGAGCGAATTTCATCATCTGATCTAGATAACGGAACGTCTTCGTTAATTTGTCCGCTCGCTGCTTTGATTGCCGCCTGTTCTAACCGGTGCAGCGGCTTTATGACAAATCCTGATGCTATATATGCAAGGATGCCTGACCAAATGATGCCAAGCAATAGTGTAATAATGGTAAACACGCTTTTATTGATCGCAGTGAAGAATAAATCATGCAAAACGTAAATAAAAAATGCGCTTGTAGAATACGTAATGATGGCTAATATTGTTGTAAACACAACAAGCTTCCGACGTATACTAAAGCGATATTTCCGTTTTGTCCTTTCCATTCTCTTCTCCCCCAAGTTTACGCGCAAGATGATCAATAAGTTTTTCTAGTTCATCTCTTGTCTTGCGATACGTTTCAATAGATCCGCCAAACGGATCGGATACATCCCCTTGTTTTCCGGAAACAAATTCTTTAAGTGTGAACGTTTTCTCTTTCGCGTCTGGAAACCTTTCAATGATAAGCTGCTTATGCCCGGCCGTCATCGCGAAAATATGTGTCGCCCACTCAACATCTTCCTTTTTTAACAGTGACGAGCGATGTTCCGTCTCAATCCCTTTTTCTTGCAAGACCGCTTTCGCGTGAAGCGAAGCATCGCTGCCTTCCGCGGCAAACACTCCCGCTGATTTCACCTCCACGCCCGGCAATCGCTTGCTGTGAAGCAGTGCGGCAGCCATCGGGCTGCGACAAGTGTTCCCCGTACAAACAAATAAAATACGATGCGACATACAAACACCTCTACTTCGCTCATTTACTCTATCATCCACCATGTATAAGTTAATTATAATAAAAATTACTAGCAAAATATAGCATTAAAAAACGATCGCAAAAAATTTACATGACTATGTTGCCTTTTTTCTGAGCGCTCAAACTTGGCCGTCTTTTTTCCTTATTAACCCCCGATTTCTACCATCGCAAACTGGAAGCAGGAATCTCCCGCCTAAAACGAAAATAACAGCTTCAGCCCAAACACAAATAAAATGCTGCCGCCAAGCGCTTCGCTGTAAGCGCCAAGCCATTGTTGAAAATGGCGGCCCAGCATTAATCCTGTCCATGTCAATATCATGCTGACAAAACCGAACAATAAAATCGTCAGCAACGTTCGCGCCCCGTAAATGCCGAGACTAAGCCCAACGGAAAAACTGTCAAGACTCACGCTAAAAGCAAAAAAAATAAGTCCTATTCCCATCGGCGAAACAAATGAATCGCTTTCCCTTTTAAAGGATGTAACAATCATTTGCATTCCTAACAACAGCAGCAACACTCCGCCGATATAGGAAGCGATGCCGCCAAACTGGTGCGATAAAAAGCGACCGGCGAAAATTCCTAAAAGCGGCATAACAATATGAAAAACGCCAATCGTTACGCCTATATAAAAAATTTGTTTGAATCGCAAGCGAAACAAGCCCATGCCTAACGCGATGGAAAAAGCGTCCATTCCTAGCGCGAACGCCATCATCGACAGCGCCACAAGCTCGCCGATGAACATGCCCATTGTATTTCCCTCCCCGGACTGGCCTTACTGTCAGCATATGCGCGTCCGGGAATATTTAGAAGGTTTATTTTTCCACAATCACTTGATGGCCCGCCGCTTTTCTGAGCCGGTTCATAATCGCGACGCCGATTCCTTCCGCCGGAAACGATTCGCTATAAATGAAATCAACATCTGTTTCATCAAATTTGCGAAGCGTATCATATAAACGGCTCGCTACAGTGCGCAAATCATGGCGCGACCCGCACGTCAACACTACGTCAGCATCATAAAACAAGCAGTTTTCTTCCGTTGTCATTACCCCGACTTTTTTTCCGAGCGCCCGTTGCTGATTCACAAGCGTTTGCAAAAAAGCAGGTGATCCTTGGACGATCGCCATTGGCGATTTTGGAGCGTAATGTGTATATTTCATCCCCGGCGATTTCGGCGTTTGCCGTTCGTCCGTCAGCGCGCTGTCAACGGCAACGTTTCCAATTACCTGTTCAAGTGCTTCTTTTGTCACACCTCCGGGGCGCAAAATTGTCGGCACATCTGATGTGCAGTCAAGCACAGTCGATTCAACGCCAATACCTGTTTCCCCTCCATCAACAATGCCGACAATCCGTCCGTTTAAGTCAGTGAATACATGCGCCGCTGTCGTCGGGCTCGGACGCCCTGATATATTGGCGCTCGGTGCAGCCAACGGCAATCCGCTTTCTTCGATAAGCGCAAGGGCGACCGGATGATCCGGCATGCGCACCGCTACAGTCGATAACCCTGCTGTCACTTTGTCGGAAATGACGCCTTCTTTCTTTGGCAAAATGAGCGTAAGCGGACCTGGCCAAAAACGTTCGATCAACATGCCCGCTATGCGAGGAACGTCGGAAACAATCTCATCCAGCTGTTTCACATGTGCGATATGGACAATAAGCGGGTTGTCGCTTGGCCGGCCTTTTGCTGCAAAAATTTTTTCCACCGCCTTCGTATCTTTGGCGTTTGCTCCCAATCCGTACACTGTTTCCGTCGGGAATGCCACCACTTCACCAGCTTTAAGCCATTGTGCAGCCTCTTTGATCTGTGGATAAATAAACCGTTTATCAACAATATTATCCACAACCCAAATTTTTGTTTTCACTTTATTCACCCCAAATACTGTTGTTCCTTATTAGGAAAATGGCTTCGATAGACCAATAGTTTCCTTGAAGAATTATATCGCAAAAGGCAAAAAGAAAAAATGTTCCACATATTTATTCACAAAATGTGGATAAATGTGTTATTTTAGTGGATAAGTCTGTGGATATTTTCATGAGTTTTGCACATTTATCCACAAAAACTATTATGGAATCCACCGGTCAATCAGTTCTTTCACGAAAAATTTAATTTCCACAGGCTGCTCGCTTTCTTCGACAAACGGAGGAACCTGCTCCGTTTCCGCTTCCTTCGCCGCGCTATCTTGTTTTTGCTGCTCGTCTATATTGGCTGTTCCGCCCTTCTCTTCACGTTCTTGCACATTCGCTTGACCCGTTCCCTTTTTCATAGCATATGGATGTTCGTCCATCTGCACCGCATCGCTATTTCCGAAATCAAGAAAGCAGAGCGGCGGAAATAAAACGCACCACCAATTCGCTCCTTTTCCATCGCCAAGCGTAATTAAAATGGCATCATAACGCCCGGCCGGATAAACGTAATCTCCGTAAATTTTTGTTGGAAAATCGACTTTTTCAAATTGCACTTTATACGATTGATCGCTATGTTCTTTCCGCAACACATCGGCTACGGTTTGTTCAATTTCGGGGAGATGGGAGCGAATCACGCGTTTCGCCTCTTGAAAAGAGGTTAAATCAGCTACCCATCCATTAATTTGCGCATTCACCGCATCGCGCACTTTTCGTTTCAACGCTTGATCTTCCGCGGAATCGCTATTGGCCAAAATCCGCAGACGGATCGCTTCATCCGGAACGGCGACCGTCGCGTTCGCCCCCGCTTTCGTTTGCTGTCCATATACATTGACAAGCACGCCGAATATAAATAGCAATATATATAAAACAATGGCGATATTGTTTCTCTTCATTAGCCTGCACCGTCCTTCCCACTACCCATTGTGGACAGTGCAGACAAATTTTAAACTCTATAAATCTAAAAAAATAACTTCCAGTTGATGCTGGAAGTTATTTTCCTAATGTAGCATATACCATTCTGTCTTTTCCGTTAATGTCGAAAACAACTTCCACTTTTGCATGTGGAAACGTCTTTCGCAACATTGCCGCGACCGTCTCTCCCTGCCCGGCCCCCACTTCGAAGGCAACAAGCGCGCGTTCGCGCAACACGAACGGCAGCGCGCGGGTTAAGCTCCGGTAAAAATCAAGGCCGTCTTTGCCGCCGGCAAGCGCCCGCAGCGGTTCGTGATCTTTGACAACAGGGGAAAGCGAAGCAATTTCGTCTTCCGGAATATACGGCGGATTGGACACGACCACATCGACTTTGCGATTTGCCTCGATAAGCGGCTGCAATAAGTCGCCGCAAATAAACGCAACGTCTGCTCCAAGGCGCTTGGCGTTTTGTTCCGCCATTTGCAGCGCTTCCGCGGAAATATCAATAGCAGTGATGGAAAGTGCTGGATTTTCTAGCGCCAATGTTATCGCGATCGCCCCGCTTCCCGTTCCAACATCCACCACATCCACCGTTGTATTTCGCGGAAAAAGCTGTGTGATTCTCGTTAACACGCCTTCCACCAATTCCTCCGTCTCCGGGCGCGGAATAAGCACATCGCGGTTGACAAGAAACAGCCGGCCGTAAAATTGCTCAAAGCCGGTGAGATGCTGCACTGGAACATGTTCATACGCATGCTTGCAGATATCCTCTTCAAACAATTGGCGCGCGTTTTCATCGATCGGATCGCGCAGCCGCGCCAACAGCTGGGCTCTCGTGATTCGCAAGTGGTGGCAGAGCAACAGCTCCGCGGCTCGTTCTTCTTTTCCATGCTGTTTTAAAAAAGAAGAAGCCCATGCAAGGACTTCGTAAATTTTACGACTCATTGTTCGCTTGCTCCAATTTTTTCGCTTGATCGTCTAAGATCAGCGCTTCAATAATCTCGTCAAGGCTGCCGTCCAACACTTGATCAAGCTTTTGAATCGTCAGCCCGATGCGGTGATCAGTCACGCGGTTTTGCGGAAAGTTATATGTGCGGATCCGCTCGGAACGATCCCCTGTTCCGACCGCTTGTTTACGCGTCTGATCATACTCCGCCCGCGCTTCTTGCTGGTATTTGTCATAAATGCGGGCACGCAAAACTTTCATCGCTTTTTCTTTGTTTTTTATTTGCGACTTTTCGTCTTGGCACGTCACGACGATTCCCGTCGGAATATGTGTCAAACGCACCGCCGACATCGTGGTGTTCACGCTTTGTCCGCCCGGCCCGCTTGAAGCGAATGTATCGACGCGAATATCTTTTTCGTTGATTTCGACTTCGATTTCTTCCATTTCCGGCAAGCAGGCAACCGTTGCCGTCGACGTGTGGATGCGCCCGCCCGATTCCGTTTCCGGGACGCGCTGCACGCGATGTGCGCCGTTTTCGTATTTCAGCTTGGAATAGGCTCCCTTTCCGTTGATCGTAAAAATAATTTCTTTATATCCACCCAATCCAGTCGGGCTCGCTTCGATAACTTCCGTCTTCCATCCTTGCGATTCCGCATAACGCGTATACATCCGGTACAAATCGCCGGCAAACAGCGCTGCTTCCTCGCCTCCCGCCGCCGCGCGAATTTCCATAATAACGTTTTTCTCATCATTCGGATCTTTTGGCAAAAGAAGAATTTTTAATTTATTGATAAGTTCTTCTTGACGTTGTTCTAATTCGTCAATCTCTTCTTTTACCATTTCCCGCATTTCCGGATCAAGCTTTTCTTCTAGCATCGCTTTGGCATCGTCAAGCTGCTTGCAGACGGATTTGTATTCGCGATATGTCTGCACCGTTTCTTCCAAATCCGACTGCTCTTTCGAATAGTCGCGCAGCTTTTTTGGATCATTGATCACTTCCGGATCCATCAGCAACTGATTTAATTTTTCATAACGCTCTTCTACCGCTTCCAGACGTTCAAACACGTTTTTCACCTCTGTTTTTCGATGCACAGTCTAATTTGTTATTATATCGCAAATAGATGAAACGGAAAAGTACATATCACGAAAGAGTTCGGCAAACATGAAAATGTCCATATGACGAGAATTGGTAAAAAATCAGCAAAATTTCGTTCAATTTTAACGAAATTTCGGCAAAATGCGGATATTGGCCTTGGAAAAACCAGCTTTCCCTGTTGGCACGTTTTTTGCGATATAAATGGGCGAAACTCTATTTGGAAATTAAGAAAGGGGTTGGGAGAATGAAAGCGGCAGTTGTCAATGAGTTTAAACAAAAATTAGAAATTAAAGAGGTGGAAAAACCAAAGCTGAATTACGGAGAGGTGCTTGTTAAAATTGAGGCTTGCGGCGTTTGCCACACCGATTTGCATGCGGCGCACGGAGACTGGCCGGTCAAGCCAAAGCTTCCTTTGATTCCTGGACACGAAGGGGTAGGCATCGTCGTCGAGGTGGCAGAAGGGGTAAAATCGGTTAAAGTAGGAGACCGTGTCGGCATTCCATGGCTGTACTCCGCTTGCGGAGAATGTGAATATTGTTTGAGCGGGCAAGAAACGCTTTGTCCGCATCAATTAAATGGCGGATATTCTGCCGATGGAGGATATGCGGAATACTGCAAAGCGCCTGCCAATTATGTCGCAAAAATTCCGGAACACTTGGATCCGGTGGAAGTCGCGCCTATTCTTTGCGCGGGGGTAACGACATACAAAGCGCTAAAGGTATCGAACGCCAAACCGGGAGAATGGGTCGCCATTTACGGAATCGGAGGGTTAGGGCATATCGCCCTTCAATACGCGAAAGCAATGGGATTAAACGTCATCGCGGTCGATATTAGCGATGAAAAGATAGAGCTTGCGAAACAATTAGGCGCTGATATCGCCATCAATGGACTTAAAGAAGATCCTGTGGAAGCCATCCAGCAAAACGTGGGCGGAGCGCATGCCGCCATTAGCGTTGCTGTCACGAAAAAAGCGTTCGAACAAGCCTATCAATCCGTGAGACGCGGCGGATGCCTTGTTGTTGTCGGCCTGCCTAATGAAGACTTGCCAATTCCTATTTTCAACACAGTATTAAATGGAATAACGGTGAAAGGATCCATCGTCGGCACGAGAAAAGATATGCAAGAAGCGTTGGATTTCGCCGCGCGGGGAAAAGTGCGCCCGATCGTCGAAACCGCTCCATTGGAAAAAATCAATGAAGTATTTGAAAGAATGGAAAAAGGAAAAATTAACGGCCGAGTCGTTTTAACCATCGGTGTCAACCGTTAATGGAACAGACTAAAAGGGACTGCTTTTCCACTTTATTCTTTGGCAGCAGTCCCTTTTTCTTTCAATAAATAGCGAAGCTGGCGCACCGTAATATTTAATCGTTCTGCCGCTTCTTTTTTATCTCCTAACGTTTCCTTTAGCGCTTTCAGGACGAAAAAGCGCCCGATCTGTGCTTCTAAATCTTTAACGGCATCGAAAACACACGGAAGGTCAAGGCGCCGCTCGTTTTTTTCCCATAATGATAAAATATAATTCGTCCAATTTGTTAAGTAAGATGGCAAATTCATTTCTTTCTCTTTCGTTTCATCGGACGGAACAGAAGGGATATTCGTTTCCGTTTTTATTTTTTCTGGAAGATAATCGGGAGTGATGATCGTCGTTTCCCCTTCGGCCAACGTTACCGCTCTTTTAACTACGTTAAAAAGCTCTCTGACATTTCCCGGCCACCGATATTGTTTCATTTGCAAAATGGCATCATCGGAAAAAGAAAGCGCGCAATTCAATTTTTTTAAAAAATGTTCTACCAAAACAGGCAAATCCTCTATTCGTTCCCGCAAAGGAGGGATCGTTAATTTAACCACATCCAGCCGATACAATAAGTCTTCGCGAAACGTTTTCTCCTTCACCGCCTGGCTGAGATTGACATGAGAAGCAGCGATAATTCTCGCGTTTGTTCTACGGACGGTTTCGCCACCGACGCGAAGATACTCTCCCGTTTCCAGCACACGCAATAATTTTACTTGTGTCATTAAAGACGCTTCGCCGATTTCGTCCAAAAATAATGTCCCTCTGTTCGCTATTTCAAAAATTCCTTTCTTTTCTTTCAACGCACCGGTAAACGCCCCTTTTTCATGACCAAACAATTCGCTCTCCAAGAGCGTTTCCGACAGCGCTCCGCAGTTAATTCCGATAAAAGGCTGATCATAGCGCATGCTCGCTTGATGAATAAAACGCGCCAGCAACTCTTTTCCCGTTCCGGTCTCTCCTTCAATTAACACGTTGACGTTTTTTTTCGCCACTTTATATGCCAGCTTGATTAAATCGTTCATTTCTTTATTCATCCCGACAACAAAACCGAGCGCTTCCGCCAGCTTATACATATCATGCTGCGATGCATGGAGTTTATTATCGAGCAGTTCTTCAATCGTCTTCTCTAACTCATCAATATCGTCGAACGGCTTTTCAATATAATCACTTGCGCCATACTTAATTGCTTCCACCGCGGTCTTCACCGTGCTATATCCTGTCATAATAATCGCCTTGCACGATGGCTGGATGGCTTTTAACTGTTTTAATAGCTCCAGCCCGTTTGTATCCGGCAATTTAACATCGATCAAGGCAAGATCAAATGAATATTGCTGAATGAATGCCGAAAAGTCTTTTCCATTCGACCCCAGCTTGACACAATATCCTTTTCCTTCTAACAAATGAAGAAAAAACGTGCATACTTCCCGTTCATCGTCAATAATTAACACATTGGGCATGTTATCCACTCCCGTGTTTATTGCTTTGCCGGCAACTTTAACATAAATGTACTTCCTTTGCCAGGCTTGCTTGCCACCTCGATCGTTCCGCCGTGAGCCTGCGCGATTCCTAAGCTGACAGATAAGCCAAGCCCTGTTCCTTTCCCTGGCCTTTTCGTCGTAAAGAACGGATTGAAAATTTCTTGCAAATATTGTTCTTCAATGCCTTTGCCGTTGTCTTGGATGGTTAAAAGCACCCATTTCTTTTCCTCTTCCGCCACCGATTTTGTTTCAATAGAAATTACTTTTTCTGGAACGTCCACTTCTTCCAAAGCGTCTTTGGCGTTAATTAAAAGATTTAAAACAATTTGCCCGATTTGCTGAATGTTTCCTTCCACCAATTCCAGTGAGTTATCTAATTTTTTCTGAATGATAATATTTTGTTTCCTAATTTGGTCCCCTATTAACCCGAGCACCTGCTCCACCGCTTCATTGACAGAGCAGTCTTCAAACATATATTCATCTTGGCGGGAAAATGTCAATAAGTTTTGGATAATCGTTTTGCATCTCCGTCCGCACGAATAAATGTCGTAAAGCAATTTGTAAGAGCGGTCGTCCTTTGCCGCCGTCCGCAACAACAATTGGGCATTGCCTAAAATAGCCGTCAATGGGTTATTTAATTCATGGGCGATGCCCGCTGCCATCTCTCCGATTGCCGCTAACTTTCCCGATTGAACTAGCTGTGCTTCAATCCGGCGTTTTTCCGTAATGTCATTAATATAAATGATAATGGCATATATATGCTCATTTTCATTTAATACCGGATAACCACGCAATTCGCATACTCGTTTTTGAAAATGAATCTCTTGATACACAGGCTTTTTTGTTTGCACAATTTGCAAAACGGGGCTGTGATGGATATCCATTGACAAAAGTTGATGAAAGTCTTGCTTCTCCCGTTGATGAAGTTGGAAAAACTCTTTCGCCGCATCGTTATATTTCAAAATATTCCCTTTTAAATCAACGACGAAAATCATTTCCGAAACCGCGCGGAATGTTTCCTCCCATTCTTTTTTACTAGTGAGAACCTCGTTGTAAAGACGAGCGTTTTCGATGCATACAGCTAATTGATCGCAAAACTGTTGAAAGAAGGCCAAATCATCTTCATCATATTCCATGATTTGCTTACTTCCGATACTGAGCACGCCGATTACTTTGCCTTTGCGAATAAGCGGGACTAACAAGACGCTGCGGATCCCTAAAGATTCGTACACTTTATCTTCTATATAGCTTTCTTTGCCGAAGTTTACTTGATAAAAGATTTTTTCGAGCGATTCAACTACTTTCCAATAAAGGGAGCGCTTTTTGGAAAAATCAAAGCCAATCGGAAAATATAATGAGTGGGGAGGATACACATTCGTTAAAACCAATTTTTCGTTTTCACACATCGATAAGCTGATTCTCTCGATTGGCAAAATCGTTTGCAGCTTATCAAAAACGTTTTGCAACATTTCATCGATGGACATATCGATATTAAAACTTTTTGTTACGTCATTAATGATTTCCAGCTGCATATTTTTCTTTTTGAGCGCAATCACCGTTTTCCTTAATTCGTTATAGTAGCTTTTTTTCGAAGATTGAACGCCGGTTAATAAGTTAATCATTTGTTGGCGGTCTCTTACGTTCATCTCTACCATGCCCTTCTAAATATCTCTTCAATATCCTCTGCCGTCACATCTCGGGGATTGGTGATCATGCAAGCATCATCGAGGGCGACTAAACTCATATGCGGTATTTCGTCTTTTTCCAGCCCTATATCGGATAACCGCTGCGGAGCGTCAATCTCCATCGTTAATTGTTTGATACACTCAATTGCTTTTCTTCCTGCTTCCATGTGCGACAATCCGCGAATGTCAACACCAAGAAACGCCGCAATATCCGCAAATTTTTTCGGATTGGCCAGCAAATTATATTCCATCACATGCGGAAGCAAAATCGAATTGATATCGCCATGGAGAACCGGATACTTTCCTCCGACGGCATGCGACATAGCATGCACCGCACCTAAAATGGCGTTAGAAAACGCAAGACCAGCCTGCAAACTAGCCATCGCCATTTTTGTTTTCGCTTCTTTGTTTATTTTGGAAGCAACCGATGGGCGCAAATATTCGGATACTAAAGAAATTGCGTTTTTTGCCTGGACATCGGTCAGCGGGGTTGCCGCTAAACTAACATATGCTTCAATGCCATGTGTTAAAACATCCAAACCGGTGGAAGCGGTTAAATGGGCGTTTTTTGTCGATAACGTCTCTGGATCAATAATTGCAATATCTGGAATAAGCGATTTGGAAATGATCGTCATCTTTTTTTGCCCCAACGTATCAACAATGACTGAAAATTGCGACACTTCGGAACCTGAACCAGCCGTTGTTGGGATCATCACTTGCGGAGGCAGCGGTTTTCTGATTTTGTTGACTCCTTCATAATCGTGAATTTTTCCTCCATTGGTGACCAAAATCGCAACAGCCTTCGCCACATCTAAAGGGCTTCCTCCCCCTATTCCGATGATCGCATCACATTCATTTTCTATGTAAGCTTTGCATCCTTTTTCCACTTCGACATCTTTCGGGTTCATCGTTACATCGCTAAATACCGTATATTGTAAATTCGCCTGTTTGCAGCTTCTGATGACAACATCTAACCATCCGGCTTCGATCACTCCCGGGTCGCTGACAATGAAAACGTTCGTTGCCCCAAGCCGCAAACAGCTTTCCCCCGCATGCTCAATCGCTCCGTTCCCAAAAATGACCTCAGGCATCACAAATTTATGAATATTCATATTAATCACCTGACTAGGATCTTCTTGAAAGACGGATCAACTTGCCGGCAAAGCCGGCAAGCTGAGTCATTCATCCAGAGCAGGCTTATCCTTGAAACGGTTTTTTGCTTTTCTTTATTCTGGTTTGACCAAAATTTTCACTTGGTCTTTTTCTTTAATGAGCGCTTCAAATCCTTCTGCCACGATATCATCCAGCTTGATTCGCTTCGTAACAAGCTTTTCGGCTTGGAAATAGCCTCGTTTCATTAATTCCATTACAGCAGGGAAAATATCGCGGTATGCAATAACTCCCTTCACATTTCTTTCTTTTAATACAATATTGTTTGGCTGAATGTTTGCTTCTTTTTCCCATATACTAACGATAACCGTTTCTCCTTCAAATGCAGTGCTGTCAATGGCTTGTTGCAAAACGGCCGGCACCCCCGTTACTTCAAACGCAACATCGACACCGCCACTGGTCAATTCGACAAGTTTGCGAACCGGATCTTCTTCTTTTGGATTGATGACAGATGTGGCGCCAAGCTCTTTCGCTTTTTGCAAACGTTCTTTGGAAACTTCGACTGCATAAATTTCCGAGGCACCAGCCGCTTTCAATGCTTCAATCACAAGAAGGCCTATCGGTCCTGTTCCAAAAACGGCAGCTTTATCACCAGGTTTGATTTTGCTTGATCTGACAGCATGTAACGCGACAGCCGCCGGTTCCACCAGCGCTCCTTGTTCAAAAGAAAGACCTTCAGGCATTTTGTGCACCATATATTCATCAACGATGGTATATTCTGAGAATCCGCCGCCTCCTCCGGACAGGCCATGGAATCCTAAATGTTCACAAAGATTGTATTTCCCTTTTTTGCAAGCCGGGCATTCTCCACAACGAAGAATCGGTTCAACAACGACAGGATCCCCAACTTTGACTTTAGTAACTCCTTCCCCGACTTCTACTACTCGGCCCGAAAATTCGTGGCCCATGATAATCGGGGCGACATCTTTACTAACGGGATGAGGATTTTGGACAGGGATAAAAATTGGACCTGCCGCATATTCGTGCAAATCGCTTCCGCAAATTCCCGCCCATTCGACTTTAATTTTTACTTTTCCTTTTCCTGCTTTCGGTTCTTCTACTTCTTCCACTCGAATGTCTCTAGCATTGTACCATCGCGCTGCTTTCATTTGTTTCCCCTCCCAGTTTTTTATATTATTATAATATCCAATATTATTATATCATTTAAAGTTATTTCTTTTCTATAAATAACAAATAATATAACAATATAATAAATAGAAAACGCTTCATTATACCGGCGTTTTTGGCGCCGGACTCCGGTCATGCAAAAAAAAGCCTAGGGGATCGGTGCAATTTTGTTTTTGCCTCTTCCTTACCGCTATCATCCATCCATTGTATTAAGAAAATTTTCAACACCGCTGATACTGAAAAAATTGCAGACACATGAGGCTTGCAAAAATAATAAAAGGACTGGTCTCACAAATAGTGGAGTTCCAGTCCGATTTGCGCTTTATGAATCATTTATTGAACAAGCAAAAAGAACAACGGCACCACCTAACAGTGAATGGCAATTCGCTTCCCTGCCGCTTGGCGTTTCCTAAATCAAATTCCTTAAAAATAAACGGCAGAAACTGTCGGTCAACGGACGTGATGGTCGTCAGTTTGGCAATTTTTCACTGGCTTATCGGGAACTTCGTGATGGTGGCGGCAGCGCGGCTCGTACGATTCGCTCGCTCCCACTAAAATAACGGGGTCGTGATAAGATGCCGGCACACCGTTAATGAGACGCTGCGTTCGGCTTGCCGGGGAGCCGCATACCGTACAAACCGCTTGCAGTTTTGTCACCGATTCGGCGATCGCCATTAATGTTGGTACAGGCCCAAACGGTTCGCCGCGGAAATCTTGATCCAATCCTGCGACGATCACTCGGTAACCGCGGTCTGCCAACGTTTGCACCACTTCGATAATGTCATCGGAAAAAAATTGCACTTCATCAATGGCGATGACATCTGTTTTCTCAGAAATATGTTCAAAAATTTCTTGCGGCGAAGAAACGGGAATAGCAATCACCGAATTTCCGTTGTGAGAAACGACGGCTTCTTCGCTATAGCGGTTATCAATAGTCGGTTTGAATACTTTCACGTCTTGTTTCGCAAACGTCGCGCGACGAACGCGGCGGATCAATTCTTCTGATTTTCCGGAAAACATGCTTCCACAAATGACTTCGAGCCAGCCGGACTGCTTCATAACATACATGAAAAACGCCTCTCCCTTCGTTCTCGTCTACCGGCGTATGTATTAATGTTATTGTACCTTGTTTGTCCATAAAAAAACAGGCAAGTAATCAGCCGCTTGCCTGTTTTTCCGTTTAATTCACTAGGATGTGATGGACGCCGCCTGCCGCGGAGCCAGGATAGCCACATTTCACCGTTGCCCGCAAGATGAGGCAACCTTTCAGCGAAATTGGGGCGCCTTCCGCCCTTCTTATTATTTCAAGCCGTATTTTTTGTTGAATTTATCGACACGTCCTGCAGCAGAAACAAATTTTTGACGTCCTGTATAGAATGGATGGCATTCAGAGCAGATTTCTACGCGCAATTCATCTTTAACAGAACCGCTTTCGAATTCGTTTCCACATGCGCAACGCACGATCACTTTTTTGTACTCTGGATGAATTCCTTGTTTCATTATTCTCATCTCCTTCCGCCCTGTATCATTTCGAAACAGAGTTTATATATCGTTATGTTCATCTATTGGCATTTACCAAAACACACATGTTAAAATTATAACAACTTTGTCTTCCTTTTGCAACCGGTGATTTTTTCAATTTATTTCTCCACCATCCCAGTATGAATGCTTGCGAATCTTCTGTCAAATCCGCACGATTCCGTTATTTTTCCATTCCTCATCCAACATGGCAAAAAATTCTTCGTTCGATTTTGTCTGGCGAAGCTTGCTTAAAAACCGTTCAATAAAATCAGGGGAATCAGACATCGTTTTCCGAATCGCCCATAATTTTTCAAGATGCTCTTTCGGAATGAGCAGTTCCTCTTTGCGCGTGCCTGAACGGCGGATATCGATCGCCGGGAAAATGCGCCGCTCTGCCAGCGAACGGTCAAGGTGGAGCTCCATATTTCCGGTGCCTTTAAACTCTTCATATATCACGTCATCCATACGCGAACCGGTATCAACAAGGGCCGTAGCTAAAATCGTAAGGCTGCCGCCTTCTTCAATGTTGCGCGCCGCCCCGAAAAACCGTTTCGGACGATGGAACGCAGCCGGATCAATCCCCCCTGAAAGCGTACGGCCGCTCGGCGGGATGACCAAGTTATAAGCGCGGGCTAAACGAGTGATGCTGTCCATCAGAATGACAACATCCCGCTTATGTTCGACAAGACGCATCGCTCTTTCAAGCACGAGTTCCGCAACTTTAATATGATTTTCCGGCACTTCGTCAAACGTCGAACTGACGACATCCCCATTTACTGACCGCTCGATATCCGTGACTTCCTCTGGACGTTCGTCAATGAGGAGAACAATGAGTTCCACTTCAGGATGGTTTGTGGTGATGCTGTTGGCGATTTCTTTTAATAGCATCGTTTTCCCAGCTTTTGGAGGGGCGACAATCAGTCCGCGCTGCCCGAAGCCAACCGGGGCAATCAAGTCGATGATTCTCGTTGACAGCTTGTCCGGAGTGGTTTCCAGTTTCATTTGCCGATTTGGGTATAATGGCGTTAACGCTGGAAAGTGCACCCGTTCCTTCGCGATTTCCGGATCTTCGCCATTGACTGCTTCGACATGAAGCAATCCGAAATAGCGCTCGTTTTCTTTTGGAGGGCGCACTTTTCCAGACACTTTGTCCCCGTTCCGCAAATCGAAGCGGCGAATTTGCGATGCGGAAATATAAATATCTTCCGAACTTGGAGAGTAGTTGATCGGTCGTAAAAAACCGAATCCTTCAGATTGAATGATTTCGAGCACACCCTCCATAAACAGCAGTCCGTCTTGCTCCGCACGCGCTTTCAAAATGGCAAAAATAAGCTCTTTCTTCGTGAGTTTACTGTAATAGGAAATTTTATATTGGCGAGCGAGCTCATATAGCTCTTTCAGTTTCATATTTTCTAATGTAGACAGTGTTAACTCCATTTCGACACCACGCTTTTACAATTTTTCATTTTCTCCCATATTGCCTTTGAACATTTAAATGAAATTAAAACGGACGGGATGAAAAGAAGGCGATGAAGGCTGAAAATAAAGAAAAAGAAGTAGAATGGCAGAGCTTATTTTATGCACATGCAGCATGACTATTTTACCCTTTTTGCCGTTTTTTAATCAATAGTTTTTTCCTTCCGCTGATAAAAATAAGCGAGGGCGACAGGTTTTTCCTTCTCGCCCCGCTGGTCACGCTTTTATTTAATCACTAAATTTGGTTTTTTCTTCAAGCTGTGGCGCCCCTCGATAAAGCGAACCGTTCCTGATTTTGCACGCATCACTACGGAGTGGGTTTCGCCATATGCCCCTTTAAATTGGACACCTCGCAGCAATTCCCCATCTGTCACGCCGGTTGCTGCGAAAATAGCATCGTCACCTTTCACCAAATCTTCCATGCGAAGCACTTTCGTTACATCAATCCCCATCTTTTTGCATCGTTCCAATTCTTCATCATTTTGCGGCAACAATTTCCCTTGAATTTCCCCACCTAAACATTTGAGTGCCACTGCGGCTAGCACTCCTTCCGGCGCCCCGCCGGAACCGAACAAAATATCGACACCCGTATGATCGAACGCGGTATTAATCGCAGCGGCAACATCGCCGTCATTGATCAGCTTGATGCGCGCTCCCGCTTCTCTCAGTTCAGCGATGAGCCGTTCATGGCGCGGTCTGTTTAAAACAACGGCAACGACATCTTCAATATCTTTGTTTTTCGCTTTGGCGACCGCTTTCAAATTATCGATCACCGGCGCTTCAATATCAATCATTCCGACCGCTTCGGGACCGACGGCGATTTTGTTCATGTACATGTCAGGGGCGTGAAGCAAATTACCGTGATCAGCCACGGCGACGACCGCCAATGCGTTCCAGCCGCCAGAAGCGACGATATTCGTGCCTTCCAGCGGGTCTACCGCAACATCTACGCGAGGTCCATAACCATTGCCAAGCTTTTCCCCAATATATAACATCGGGGCTTCGTCCATTTCTCCTTCACCGATGACGACTGTTCCTTTCATCGGAATCGTGTCAAATACGTCGCGCATTGCCGACGTTGCCGCGTCGTCCGCTTCATTCTTTTTGCCCCGCCCCATCCATCTAGCGGCGGCAAGAGCGGCTGCTTCCGTGACGCGCACCAGTTCCATTGATAAACTTCTTTCCATGGTGACTTCTCCCCCTCCCCTTCGTTGACTACGCATTTTTGACTTGCTCAATTTCTTCATCTGTCATTTTTTCACGCCAAATCGTCGCGCCAATTCCTGCTAATTTTTCGACAAGATTGCTGTATCCACGGTCAATGTGCTCCACTCCTGCAATTTCGGTAAGCCCTTCTGCCATTAAACCAGCAATCACCAGCGCTGCGCCTGCGCGCAAATCGCTCGCTTTTACTTTTGCGCCTTGCAGTTGGCTCGGGCCAGTGATAATCGCGGAACAGCCTTCCACCTTGATGTTCGCGTTCATTCTGCGAAGTTCGTCGATATGCTTAAAACGGGCGCTATAAATCGTATCGGTAACGACGCTTGTGCCGCGCGCTTTTGTTAAAAGAGATGTAAACGGTTGCTGTAAATCAGTTGGAAATCCAGGGTAAACAAGCGTTTTCACATCTACTGCTTTTAAATCCGGAATACTGGAAACAAGAATTTGATCGTCGCTCGTTTCTATATGGACGCCCATTTCGCGCAATTTTGCGATCAATGATTCGACGTGCTGAGGAATAACGTTGTCGATGATCACTTCTTTTCCCATCGCCGCTGCAGCAATCATATATGTACCAGCTTCAATGCGGTCCGGAATAATCGAATGGCGGCAGCCCGATAATTTTTCGACACCATCGATGCGAATGACATCAGTTCCGGCGCCTTTTATGTTTGCGCCCATATTGGAAAGCAGTGTCGCCACATCAATAATTTCCGGCTCTTTTGCAGCGTTTTCAATAATCGTCCGACCTTTGGCACGCACCGCTGCCAACATGATATTAATCGTCGCCCCTACGCTTACCACATCTAAAAAAATACGGGCACCCCGCAATTCTTCGGCACGCAAATAAATTGCGCCTTGCTCGTTCGTTACTTTCGCTCCCAGCGCCTCAAACCCTTTTATATGCTGGTCAATCGGCCGCGGGCCCAAGTGGCATCCTCCCGGTAGCCCGACAACCGCTTTTTTAAACCGGCCGAGCATCGCACCCATCAAATAATACGAAGCGCGCAATTTTTTTACTTTTCCATTCGGCAACGGCATCGGTACCATATTTGACGGATCGATGACCGCTTTTTTGCCATCAAAATGGAACGTTCCGCCAATCTCTTCAATTAAGTCGCCTAAAATCCGCACATCGGAAATATTCGGCAATCCTTCAATCGTAACTGGTGAATCAGCAAGAATAGTCGCAGGGATAAGCGCAACGGCGCTGTTTTTCGCGCCGCTTACCTTTACCATCCCCTGCAACGGATCGCCGCCGATAATCTTGATTTTTTCCATTATAGTCTCCCTTCTTTAACGAAGTTGACTGTTATTTTTGCCGATTCCAGTCTGCCAAAAACTTCTCGATTCCTTGATCTGTCAACGGATGGTTAAACAACTGCATTAATACTTTGTACGGAACAGTAGCGATATGTGCCCCTCTTAGCGCGGCTTCCGTCACATGGAGCGGATGACGGATCGAAGCGGCAATAATTTCTGTATCAATTCCGTGAATATTGAAAATATTGGCGATCGTGGAAATGAGCTCAAAGCCGTTATGCCCGATATCGTCAAGGCGGCCAAGAAACGGGGATACATACGTCGCTCCGGCGCGTGCCGCTAACAACGCTTGGTTGGCCGTAAACACTAACGTAACGTTCGTCTTAATTCCCTTTTCGCTGAATACTTTCACCGCTTTAAGCCCTTCTGGCGTCATCGGCACTTTAATCGTAATGTTCGGAGCGATTTTTGCCAGTTCTTCTCCTTCTTCAATCATTCCTTTTGCATCGGTGGAAATCACTTCAGCGCTCACCGATCCAGAAACAATCGACGTTATTTCGCGAAGACGCTCATGAAACGGGACGTTTTCTTTCGCAACAAGGCTTGGGTTTGTCGTCACACCGGCTAAAATGCCAAGCTCGTTCGCTTTTTTAATTTCCTCTAAATTGGCCGTATCAATAAAAAATTTCATAGCGATATCCCCCCTTAGCGTTAATGAGACGGGAAAGGGAAACCGCAACAGCGTCACAACGCCGCTATGTCAAACGTTTCCCTTTCCCAATGACCGAATGTTATTGAGCTGCTTTTCCAGAAGAACCAAACTCGCGCATTTTGCCGATGACTGTCGCTTTTATCGCATCGCGGCCAGGACCGATAATTTTGCGAGGATCGTATACTTTTTCGTCTTTCGCTAACAATTCGCGGACGACTTTTGTAAATGCTATTTGGTTTTCCGTATTGACGTTAATTTTGGAAGTGCCGAGGGAAATGGCGCGCTGGATTTGTTCTGTCGGGATGCCTGTACCACCATGAAGCACGAGCGGAACACCCGTCAAATCACGAATTTGCTCCATTTCCGCAAATCCCAGTTTTGGTTCCCCTTTGTACGGACCGTGTACAGAACCCAAAGCAGGTGCTAAACAGTCAATTCCTGTCCGTTTGACTAATTCTTCACATTCTTTTGGATCTGCATAAATAATGTCTTTACCAATAACATCGTCTTCTTGGCCGCCAACCGTGCCCAATTCTGCTTCTACTGACACGCCGCGTGCATGAGCGTATTCCACCACTTGAGAAGTGATTTTAACGTTTTCCTCGAACGGATGATGGGAAGCGTCAATCATGACAGAAGTAAATCCGGCATCGATCGCTGCTTTACATTTTTCAAAGCTGGAGCCATGGTCGAGATGGATCGCGACCGGAACGGTAATATTCATATCTTCCATTAATCCTTTAACCATGTTGACCACTGTTTTAAAGCCGCCCATATAACGCGCCGCACCTTCGGACACTCCGAGAATGACCGGTGATTTTTCCTCTTCCGCCGCTGCTAAAATCGCCTGTGTCCACTCTAAGTTGTTAATGTTAAATTGGCCGACAGCGTATTTTTCCCGCAGCGCTTTATTAAGCATTTCTGTCATGGATACTAAAGGCATGGTAAAATCCTCCTTATGCTTCAACGTCATCGCCTTTCTTAAAATAGCTATGCGTCATTTCGACAGAATATATGTATGAAAGGCGTAAATAGTCTTCGTTATAAGCATACCAACTTACAAACAAAACAGCAACCTCGTAACTCAAGGAAAACGTGACAACTTTCCTACGAAAATAAAAGCCTTTTCACGGCCGCGCGCAAATCATCAATATCAAACGGTTTCGCAAAATGCATCATCGCGCCTAATTCTTTTGTTTCCTGAATCATGTCGAGCTCCCCGTAAGCAGTCATAATAATGACTTTAATATCCTGGTCAATTTCTTTTAACCGTTTTAATATTTCAATCCCATCCATTCCAGGAATTTTCATGTCTAACAATACTAAATCAGGGCGGTATTTTTGGACAATTTCCAGCGCTTGCATGCCGTTAGCGGCTTGATATGTCGTATATCCTTCTTTTTGAAACACTTCATTTAACAAAATACGAATGCCGTATTGATCATCGACGATTAAAATTTTGTTGCCCATCTTATAGACACACCTCAATTCTTTCATTTATTTTGTTCCATGTTATAAGTTTCGCATCCTTCAGGTTATTTTCCTGCCATTTTTTTTGCATTTGGATAAATTCCAATTGGCAAATCAGTTTATTATAATAAGCAACGGAAGGAGGAGAAACAGTGAAAATTTTTGCGACGCAAATGATCGGCTATTTGAAAAAAATTGCGGAAGAAGAAGCGGCATTCGAGGACGGAGCGCGTTTGCTCGCGCAGGCAATTATCGGGGATGGCCGCATTTTGCTTCATGGCTTTCACGAAATGGAAGCGGTTGTCATCGAAGCTCTCTGCGGGCAAGACAAGCTACCAAAAGCGGTACGGTTAATGGAAAATGGGCATCTTCGCGATGATATCGATGAAACGGATCGTGTTTTATTGATTTCGCGGTTTTCCAATGATAAAGACGCCATCGACCTTGCCGAACGCTTAAAAGAACAAGGTCTTGAAATTGCTGCCATTTCCGCTGCCGTCGAAGCTGGGCAGCCATCGCTCGTGGATATTGTCGATGTCCATATCGACAGCAAATTGCGAAAACCGATCATTCCAAAGGAAGATGGCAGCCGCATCGGCTTTCCAGCAGTCATTACAGCCTCGTTTGCATACTATTGTCTGTTGCTTACCATTTATGACATTTTGGAAGAATACGAGTAGTAAAAAAAGGACTATCTTAACCGATGGGGAAGATAGTCCTTTTTCGTGAAACCACCATTATTGTTTTAATGATGCTTTAATAAAATCACGGAACAATGGCTGCGGTCTTGTCGGCCGTGATGTAAATTCCGGATGGAACTGGGAAGCGACAAACCAAGGATGATCTTTTAGCTCAATAATTTCGACAAGACGGCCGTCCGGGCTTGTACCGGAAAAGACGAATCCGTGCTGTTCCATGATTTGGCGATATTGATTGTTGAATTCATAACGATGGCGATGGCGTTCATAAATGACTTCATCTTGATACGCTTCATAAGCGAGCGTTCCTTCTAACAATTTGCAAGGATAAAGACCTAGCCGAAGCGTTCCGCCTAAATCTTCAACATCCTTTTGTTCCGGCAATAAATCGATGATCGGATGAGGTGTATTCGGGTCAAATTCAGCGGAATGAGCTTCTTTCAGCCCCACTACATTGCGGGCAAACTCAATCGAGGCAAGCTGCATTCCGAGACAAATGCCGAGAAATGGAACTTTCTGTTCGCGCGCGTAACGAATCGCTTCAATTTTTCCTTCAATGCCGCGGTCGCCAAATCCGCCTGGCACGAGAATGCCGTCCGCATCGCTCAATAAGTCGGCCGCATTTTCCCTATTTACATGCTCGGAGTTAATCCATTTAATATCAATATCGGTATCAAACGCATATCCGGCATGGCGCAACGCTTCTACGACAGAAATGTACGCATCTTGCAATTCCACATATTTTCCGACAAGCGCGATTTTCGTCGTCCGCGACAAATTACGCACTTTTTCGACAAGCGCCTTCCATTCTGTCATGTCCGCTTCTTTGCAGTCTAACTTCAAATGTTCACAAACGATTTGGTCTAATTTTTGCTCTTGAAGCATAAGCGGAACGGCGTATAATGTATCCGCATCGCGCGCTTCAATGACCGCTTTCGGATCAATGTCACAAAACAGCGCTATTTTCTCTTTCATATCTTGAGAGATCGGCATTTCGGTGCGAACAACGATGACGTTTGGCTGGATGCCAAGACTGCGCAGTTCTTTTACGCTATGTTGGGTTGGTTTTGTTTTCATTTCGCCAGCCGCTTTAATATATGGAACAAGCGTGCAATGGATGTACATGACATTGTCGCGGCCGACATCGCTTTTGATTTGGCGAATCGCTTCTAAAAACGGCAATGACTCGATATCGCCGACCGTTCCGCCAATTTCCGTAATGACAACATCTGCATTTGTTTCCTGGCCGGCCCGAAATACCCGCTCTTTAATTTCGTTCGTAATGTGCGGAATAACTTGTACCGTTCCCCCTAAATAATCCCCGCGGCGCTCTTTTCTGATCACGGCAGAATAAATTTTTCCCGTTGTTACGTTGCTATATTTGTTTAAGTTAATATCAATAAAGCGCTCGTAGTGCCCTAAATCGAGGTCCGTTTCTGCGCCATCGTCAGTAACGAACACTTCTCCATGTTGATACGGACTCATCGTTCCCGGGTCGACGTTGATATACGGGTCAAACTTTTGGATCGTTACATTCAAGCCGCGATTTTTTAATAACCGGCCTAACGACGCCGCCGTAATCCCCTTTCCTAACGATGATACGACACCGCCAGTAACAAAAATATATTTTGTCATTTTGCGTTCCCCCTTGCCGAAATAGATGACAATTTAAGTGTGTGCATAAATCCAAAAATAAAAAACGCTCCGCTTACGTATATGTAAGGGAGCGATATATTTATACCGTCTGTTTTTAAGAGCCCAGATAAGATTTTACATAGTTCTTCGGATAAAGTCAAGAATATAATTACTCGTCTTCTTCAGGGACGTCTATATCTAAATCTTCGTCCAGCGCGTCATCCCCTAAGTCAAATTCATCGTCACCAAGAAGTTCGTCATCAAACGTTTCGTCGTCGTCGAGATCAAATTCGTCATCATCGAGAAGTTCGTCTTCATCAAGATCAAGATCGTCTTCATCATATTCGTCAAGATCATCATAATCGATATCTTCATCATCGATAATATCATCGTAATCCTCATAATCATCAAGCGCTTTTTTCTTCTTCTTCGGCTTCGTGATCATTACCGTTTCATCTTCTGTTTGATCGAACGGATACCAAACGCGCAGCCCCCAGAGATTTTCTCCAACACAAATAAAACGGCCGTCAATATTTAAATCTGTATAATATTGAGCAAGCCGCTGTTTTACTTCCTGCTCTGATAAACCAATTAGCGCAGCAACTTCATTCACAAGCTGTTGGAACGATAACGCTTCCCTTTTTTCGGATAAAACGAGACTAGCGAGTTCCACAAACGACATTTCTCGCAATTCCTCTTGAGAGTATTGCTGCAAACTCAAATTCGGCACTCCCTTTCCTATGTAAACTGACGATGAATGCGATTCGAATACATACCATTCATTATAAACAAATTCGCGTTGTTTATGCTAGATCTTTACGGAAAAAAATGAATATTTCCGTATAAAATATTTCAGGAACAAACCGATTCAATCAAGGCATACATATCATAACATAATCTGTATACATGAAAAAAGGAAATCAGCAAGCGATTTCCTTTTTTCATCTACATATTGCGGCGATATTGTCCGCCAACTTCATAGAGGGCACGCGTAATTTGTCCGAGGCTGGCAACTTTTACAGTTTCCATTAACTCTGCGAAAATATTGCCGCCGCTAACCGCGACTTGTTTAAGGCGCTCAAGCGCTTCCTCTACTTTATCTTTATTTCTCTCTTGGAATTCACGCAAGTTTCTAATTTGCAATTCTTTTTCTTCATATGTCGCACGCGCCAGCTGTATATTGTTCAGCTCTTCTTCAGATGGCGGGTTCGGATTAAGATATGTGTTCACTCCGATAATCGGAAGCTCGCCGCTATGTTTTTTCATTTCATAATACATCGATTCGTCTTGGATTCTCCCGCGCTGATATTGCATTTCCATCGCGCCTAGCACGCCGCCGCGGTCGTTGAGGCGCTCGAACTCTTTTAACACCGCTTCTTCCACTAAATCGGTCAGTTCTTCAATAATGAAAGAACCTTGAAGCGGATTTTCATTTTTCGCTAAACCGAATTCTTTCGTTATGATCAATTGAATCGCCATGGCCCGGCGGACCGACTCTTCGGTCGGTGTAGTAATCGCTTCATCGTAGGCGTTGGTGTGCAGCGAGTTGCAGTTATCATAAATCGCTATTAACGCCTGCAAAGTCGTGCGGATATCATTAAAATCAATTTCTTGAGCGTGCAACGAACGGCCTGATGTTTGAATATGATACTTTAATTTTTGGCTTCGCTCGTTTGCCCCGTATTTTTCGCGCATGACGATCGCCCAAATGCGGCGCGCCACCCGGCCGATGACCGAATATTCCGGATCTAAGCCGTTGCTGAAGAAAAATGAAAGGTTTGGCGCAAAATCGTCAATTTTCATGCCGCGGCTTAAATAATATTCGACGTACGTAAAGCCGTTGGCAAGCGTAAATGCCAACTGTGTAATCGGATTTGCCCCTGCTTCGGCAATATGGTATCCCGATATCGAAACAGAATAATAGTTGCGCACCTTATGTTGAATAAAATATTCTTGAATGTCGCCCATCATTCTTAAGGCAAAATCGGTGGAGAAAATGCACGTATTTTGCCCTTGGTCTTCTTTTAAAATATCGGCTTGCACCGTACCGCGCACCGTTTGCAGCGTATACGCTTTCACTTCTTCGTACTCTTCTTTCGTAAGCGGACGGCCCAGTTCTTTTTCCCGCTTTTCGACTTGTTGGTCGATGGCCGTATTCATAAACATCGCTAAAATAATCGGTGCCGGACCGTTGATTGTCATCGATACGGATGTCAGCGGATCGCATAAATCAAAGCCTTTATACAGCTTTTTCATATCATCGAGCGTACAGACGCTGACGCCGCTTTCCCCGATTTTGCCGAAAATGTCTGGACGGTAATCCGGGTCTTCGCCGTAAAGCGTTACCGAGTCAAACGCGGTGCTTAGTCGCTTCGCTTTATCTTCCTTACATAAATAATGGAAGCGGCGGTTCGTCCGTTCTGGCGTCCCTTCCCCGGCAAACTGCCGTTTCGGATCTTCTCCTTGCCGTTTGAACGGGAAGACGCCTGCTGTATATGGGAACGAACCCGGAACATTTTCTTTATATACCCAGCGCAAAATTTCGCCGTAGTCTTTGAATTTCGGCAGCGCCACTTTCGGAATATCCAACCCTGCTAAACTTTTTGTCGTTAACTCTGTTACGATTTCTTTATCGCGGATTTTCGTGACGAATTGTTTTGTCGAGTATTTTGCCTTCAAATCTTCCCATGAATCAAGAATTCGTTTTGATTCCGGCGTTAATTCGTTTTCATAATGTTGCTTGAGCGTCTCTAGCGACGCGATGACGTCTTCGCTTTCGCCCCTCTCTTTTGCCGCTTCGATCGCTCCTTCGATTTGAAATAAACGGCGGGCAATCTCTGATTGCTGTTTGACGCGTTGATGATAGTTGCGGACCGTTTCAGCGATTTCGCGCAAATAGTGGCGGCGTTCGTTCGGAATAATGACATTATGTTTTTCGACATTCGATACGGTTTTTAAGTTGGTCTTCCAATTAGTTCCTGCTTTTTGGTTGATGAGATCCACAAGCGCCACAAATAACGTATTCGTTCCCGGATCGTTAAATTGGCTCGCAATCGTGCCATATACCGGCATTTCCGAAAGGTCTTTATCAAATAATTGATGGCTGCGCTGATATTGTTTTTGCACTTGACGTTTCGCATCTTCAGAGCCTTTTCGTTCAAATTTGTTAATGACGATTAAATCCGCGTAATCAATCATATCGATTTTTTCAAGCTGTGTTGGCGCCCCGAATTCACTTGTCATCACATACATCGAAATATCACATATTTCGGTAATCGCCGCATCGCCTTGGCCGATCCCGCTCGTTTCAACGATGATTAAATCAAACCCTGCCGCTTTGACGACCGAGATCGCATCTTTAATCGCAAGCGACAATTCAGAACGGGAATTCCGCGTCGCTAAGCTGCGCATATACACGCGCGGCGTGTTAATCGAATTCATGCGAATGCGGTCGCCTAAAAGTGCACCGCCTGTTTTTTGTTTCGTCGGGTCCACCGATAAAATCGCGATTTTGATATCCGGAATTTCGTTTAAGAAACGGCGCACTAATTCATCTGTCAGCGAGCTTTTCCCGGCTCCGCCCGTGCCGGTAATGCCGACAACCGGTACCGGCTTTGCTAACGCTTTCGCTTTTTCCAGTACCTCCTCCAGCGCCGCAGCCGCTTCATGAGCAGCATCGACGCGGTTTTCGCACAGCGTGATCAAGCGGGCCACCGCCTGAACATCCCCTTTTGGCAGCCGTTCCAATTCATCGGTAATTTCCGTTACGGTCGGAAAATCACATTGCTCAAGCATGACGTTAATCATGCCTTGCAGCCCGAGATTGCGGCCGTCTTCTGGAGAAAAAATGCGGGCGATGCCGTATTCGTGCAGTTCTTTTATTTCTCGCGGAATAATGACGCCGCCGCCACCGCCGTAAATGCGGATGTGGGAGGCGCCGCGTTCTTGAAGCAGATCGTACATATATTTAAAAAATTCCATATGCCCGCCTTGATAGGAAGATACCGCAATGCCTTGCACATCTTCTTGAATGGCGGCATTCACAATTTCATCGACAGAACGGTTGTGCCCTAAATGAATCACTTCTGCGCCGCTTGCCTGCAAAATGCGGCGCATAATGTTGATCGACGCGTCATGGCCGTCAAACAAGCTTGACGCTGTCACAAACCGCACGTGATGTTTCGGACGGTAAATGTGCGCCATCTTTTCCTCCCCCTTTTGTCATGATGACCGTCTTTTCATGATCCCCTTTAACAACAATTCCGTCTGCAATTTAACATATTCATCAAGCGTATATAGTTTTTTCAGCGCCCAGCGGCGGAACGCCCACATTTGTCCCAGTACGAAAATGTCATGGGCGAACAGCTTGATTTCTTCTTCCGTCAGCTGGAACACGCCGTTATCGACACATGTCTGCAAAATATTTTCAAACATCGCAACCATTTGGATCTCCTTGTTGAGCACATATGGCAGTGATTCTTTGCTGAGCGACTTCACTTCTTGGTACATGACGAGCACTTCATCTTGCAAATCGTCGATGACTCTAAAATAGCGGGCGATCGCTAATTTGAAGCTTTCGATCGTGCCGTGGTGGGTTTCGATATCTTTTTCCATCCGTTCGCGCACTTCATCATAAATGCGGTCACAAACGAGATAGAGAATGTCTTCTTTTTTGCGAATGTATTCATACAGCGTTCCGATGCTGAATCCGGAAGCTTTCGCGATTTCCCTTGTCGTCGTCTGGTGGAATCCTTTTTGTTTGAAAAGGGAAATCGCTCCTTTAATCATTTGGTTGCGCCGTTTTTTGACGAGCTTTTCGTCTTTGACGGACGCGATAACTTCCCGTTTTTTCATTTCCATCACCTGACCTGCGATGCCCCGGAATCCCTATCTTGTTAGCATCCGCGAAATAACAAGCCGTTGAATTTCTTGCGTCCCTTCGTAAATTTGCGTAATTTTTGCATCGCGCATAAACCGTTCAACCGGATAATCTTTTGTGTAGCCGTTGCCGCCAAAAATTTGCACGGCATCGACCGTTACTTTCATCGCCGTATCGCCGGCAAACAGCTTCGCCATTGCCGACGCTTTGCCGTATGGCAGGCCGTTTGTTTCAAGCCATGCCGCCTGATATGTCAGCAGGCGCGCTGCTTCAATCGCCGTCGCCATGTCCGCCAATTTAAAGGCCACGCCTTGCTGCTCGGCGATCGGCTTGCCGAATTGCACCCGCTGTTTCGCGTATTCAATCGCTGCGTCCAGCGCTCCTTGCGCGATGCCGACCGCTTGCGCCGCAATGCCGTTGCGGCCTCCATCCAGCGTCATCATCGCGATTTTAAATCCTTCTCCTTCCTGCCCTAGCAAATTTTCTTTCGGAATGCGGCAGTCTTCAAAAATTAATTCGGTTGTCGGTGAGGAACGAATGCCGAGTTTTTTCTCTTTCTTCCCGATCGAAAATCCCGGCGTGCCTTTTTCGACGATAAACGCGCTGATGCCTTTATGACGCTTCTCTGGATCAGTTATGGCAAAGACAACATAAATTTCTGCTTCGCCGCCGTTGGTGATCCATACTTTCGAACCGTTCAGCACATAGTAGTCCCCGTCGCGCACCGCTCTCGTTTTCATCGAGGCGACGTCCGAACCGGCGCCAGGCTCGGAAAGGCCATACGCGCCAAGTTTTTCTCCCGTCGCAAGGGCGCGCAAATATTTTTGTTTTTGTTCTTCCGTGCCAAATTTGTAGATCGGCCAGCTTGCGAGCGAAATGTGGGCGGAAAGCGTCACCCCGGTGGATGCACATACTTTCGATAGCTCCTCAACAGCGATGACATACGCCAAATAATCACTGCCGATGCCGCCGTACTCTTCCGGCCACGGAATTCCCGTAAGACCCAGCTCAGCCATTTTATTAAAAATTCCGCGGTCAAACCGTTCTTCTTCGTCCCGTTCGGCTGCAGTCGGCGCCACTTCTTTTTCGGCAAACTCGCGCACCATTTTTCGTATCATTTCATGTTCTTCGCTTAATTGAAAGTTCATATCCCTATCCCCCATTTATTGATATAAATATTTGCTAATGACTAGACGTTGAATTTCGCTTGTTCCTTCGTAAATTTCACAAATTTTTGCATCGCGGAACAACCGTTCGACCGGATAATCTTTCGTATAGCCATTGCCACCGAAAATTTGCACCGCTTCAATGGCGTTTTCCATCGCCGTTCTTGAGGCAAACAATTTCGCCATCGCCGCTTCTTTTCCGCATCGGAGGCCTTGCGCGCGCAAAAACGCGGCATGATAGACAAGCAGTTTCGCCGCTTCGACCGCTGTCGCCATATCAGCGAGCTTAAAGGCGACACCTTGCTGTTCGGCGATCGGTTTGCCAAACTGGATGCGTTCTTTTGCGTAAGCGGTCGCATGTTCTAACGCCGCTTCGGCAATGCCTAACGATTGCGCGGCAATGCCGATGCGTCCGCTATCAAGGTTGGCCATTGCAATTTTAAAGCCTTGACCTTCTTCGCCAAGCAAGTTTTCCGCCGGCACTTTCGCGTCTTCGAACATGATTTGCACGGTCCGCGATCCGTGCAGCCCCATTTTCTTTTCGTCTTTGCCGATGATGAATCCCGGTGTGCCTTTTTCAACGATAAAGGCGGAAATGCCGCGGCTGCCTTTTTCGTTCGGGTCCGTGCGGGCAAAAACGATGTACGTATCCGCCTCGCCGCCGTTGGTGATGAAAATTTTTGAACCGTTTAAAATGTAGTAATCGCCTTGGCGGACCGCTTTCGTTTTTAAACTTTTCGCATCCGACCCAGCGCCTGGTTCAGTGAGGCAAAAAGCGCCTAAATATTCGCCGCTGGCTAATTTTGGCACATATTTTTTCTTTTGCTCTTCTGTCCCAAAGTATAAAATCGGATTGGTGCCGACCGACGTATGCACCGATAAAATGACACCAACCGTTGCGCTTACTTTCGAAATCTCATGAATGGCGATAATGTATGAAATAAAGTCCATTCCCGCACCGCCGTACTCCTCTGGAACGGTAATGCCCATCAGCCCGAGCTCAGCCATTTTATTTAAAATCGGGCGCGGAAATTCGCCCTGTTCCATATGTTCAACAAATGGCGCGATTTCCGTTTGCGCGAATTCTTGCACCATCTTCCGCATCATTTCTTGCTCTTCTGTAAATTGTAAATTCATGTATGCCACCTTCTTTGCGCTTACTCATACGTGTAAAAACCTCTGCCTGTTTTGCGGCCGAGCCAGCCGGCTTTCACATATTTCCGCAACAATGGGCATGGACGGTATTTATCATCGCCAAATCCTTCATGAAGTGTTTCCATAATGTATAAGCACGTGTCTAGCCCGATAAAATCTGCTAATGTTAACGGGCCCATCGGATGGTTCATGCCGAGCTTCATAACTTCGTCAATCGCTTCTTTCGTCGCCACCCCTTCATACAACGCGTAAATCGCTTCGTTGATCATCGGCATCAAGACGCGGTTGGAGATAAAGCCAGGAAAGTCATTGACTTCAACAGGAACCTTGTTTAACTTGCGAGTGATGGCTTCAATCGTTTCATATACTTCGTCGGCGGTCGCCAACCCGCGGATAATTTCGACAAGCTTCATGACCGGAACCGGGTTCATAAAATGCATCCCGATCACTTTTTCCGGCCGTTTCGTCGCCGCTGCGATTTCCGTAATTGGCAGCGAAGACGTGTTTGTCGCCAAAATCGTGTGCGGCGGAGCGATTTGATCAAGTTCGGCAAACAATTTTGTTTTCACATCCATGTTTTCGACAACCGCTTCAATCACTAAATCCACTTTCGCAGCGTTTTGCAAATTGGTCGAAGGAATGAGACGCGACAACGCCGCCGCTTTTTCGGCGTCGGTCATTTTTCCCTTTTCTACTTGACGGGACAATAATTTTTCAATATGGGCAAGCCCTTTATCGATTTGCGTCTGGCTGATGTCATGAAGATAAACATCATATCCTGACACCGCGCATACTTGGGCGATGCCGGACCCCATCTGTCCGGCGCCGACAACCATGATTGTTTTCACGTCCATCATTCCACATCCCCTATCTTTGATTCTTTGTGAAGTTTTGTTACTTAATCATTTATGGTGAAAAAAGTAAACGATTGCTTGTATTTGCATAAGCCGAAACAACATTACGAATCAACCTGCACCATAACGGCATCGCCTTGGCCGCCGCCGCTGCAGATCGCCGCGATCCCGATGCCGCCGCCGCGGCGCTTTAATTCGTGAATTAATGTAATGATAATGCGCGCGCCGCTCGCGCCGATCGGATGGCCTAACGCGACCGCGCCGCCATTGACATTCACTTTTTCTGGATCGATGCCGGCGATTTTTATGCTGGCGAGCGCGACAGCGGCAAACGCCTCGTTAATTTCAAATAAATCAATGTCATCGACTGTTTTCCCCGTTTTGCGAAGCAGCTCGTTGATCACAAGCCCCGGCGTTTTCGGAAAGTCTTTTGCCGCAACGGCAATCGATGCATGGGCCAAAATCGTCGCGAGTGGTTTTCTTCCTTCGCGCGCCGCTCTTTCTTCACTCATCAGCACAAGCGCGGCAGCGCCATCATTGACTCCAGGAGCGTTTCCCGCTGTTATCGTCCCTTCCGGGTCAAATACAGGAGGCAGCTTCGCCAGTTTTTCAAGAGACGTATCTTTTCTCGGTGCTTCGTCATGCTCCACCAACAGCGGCTCCCCTTTGTGCTGCGGAACTTCCACTGGTACGATCTCCTCCGCCAATAATCCGGCTTCCATCGCCGCAATCGCCCGCTGATGGCTGCGGTATGCCCACTCATCCTGTTCTTCGCGGGAAATCTCCAATTCTTTCGCCGTTTCGCCGCCGTAGACCCCCATATGAACTCCAGTAAAACTGCATGTTAAACCATCATATACCATTAAATCTTTGACAGCCGCATCGCCCATTCGCAATCCCCAACGCGCATTTGGCAAAATGTATGGCGCATTGCTCATCGATTCCATTCCGCCCGCGACGATGACTTCGGCATCTCCTAGGCGGATGATTTGATCGCCAAGTGTGACGCTCCGCATTCCCGAAGCGCACACTTTATTAACCGTTTCTGTCCGCACTTCCCACGGAATGCCAGCATAGCGCATCGCTTGGCGGGATGGAAGCTGGCCTTGCCCTCCTTGCAGCACCGTTCCTAAAATGACTTGATCGACCTGCTCGCCGCTGACTCTGGCGCGATGAAGCGCTTCTTTCACAGCAATGCCGCCGAGCTGCGCCGCCGTAAGCGGCTTTAATGCACCGCCGAATTTTCCAAACGGCGTGCGAACCCCACTTAAAATCACCGTTTTTCCCATAAACCTCTCCCCTTTGTTTATTCATAAAAGAAAGCGATTACAAAACACAGACTGAACGCTCGCTCAATGCGATGGTGAACGGAAGGTGTACGGATAAAGGCACACCTTCTCTCTCTATTATACTAATATTTTTAAAAATTAGAATTGTATATTCAAAAAAATTATGAAGCAGTTTCTTTTTCCTCGCCAAATACAGATTTAGCAAGCAATTCCGCAACGTCGTAAGCAGAGACGCGATCTTCCACCTCCTTTGCTTTTGTGCCGTCCGTAAGCATTGTCAAACAGTACGGACAGCCGGAACTGATGACCGTCGGATTGACGGCAAGCGCCTGCTCGGTACGGGCCACGTTGATGCGGTTTCCAGTCGTCTCTTCCATCCACATTAAACCACCGCCCGCGCCACAGCACATGCCTCGTTCGCGGTTGCGCTCCATTTCAACGAGCTCGATGCCAGGAATCGCCTGCAAAATGTTGCGCGGCGCGTCATACACATCGTTGTAGCGGCCTAAATAACAGGAGTCATGGAACGTCACCCGTTCTTTAACTTCATATTTCGGCACTAGTCTGCCTTCCTCAATCAATTTCGCGAGCAGTTCCGTATGATGGTATACTTCCGCTTTAAAGCCAAAATCAGGGTATTCGTTTTTAAACGTGTTATACGCGTGCGGGTCGATTGTGACAATCTTGTTCACGCCCGCTTTTTCAAATTCGGCAATATTGTTGGCGGCTAATTCTTGGAATAAAAACTCGTTTCCTAAACGGCGCGGCGTGTCTCCGGAATTTTTCTCTTTATTTCCTAAAATCGCAAATTTTACGCCCGCCTCGTTTAATAATTTCGCAAATGCCAGCGCGATTTTTTGGCTGCGGTTATCAAATGCCCCCATCGATCCGACCCAAAATAAATATTCAAATTCCTCGCCGGCTTTTTTCAGTTCTTTGACGGTTGGAATATGCACATCATTGCGAAGCTCGCGCCAATTTTCTTTTTCTTTCCGGTTCAGCCCCCACGGATTTCCTTGGCGTTCGATGTTTGTCATCGCCCGCTGCGCATCTGGATTCATTTTTCCTTCGGTAAGGACAAGGTAGCGGCGAAGGTCGATAATTTTGTCGACATGTTCGTTCATCACTGGACATTGGTCTTCACAGTTGCGGCATGTTGTGCACGCCCAAATTTCTTCTTCTGTGATCACATCGCCGATTAAACTCGGCATTTCCAGCGCGGCCGCTTGTTCTTGCACGCCTTGGGCGGCAAGTGCCAATTGATTGCCTCTTGTATGCTTGAAAGCGAACGCCGGCACCCAAGGAGCGCGAGAAGTGATCGCAGCGCCTTTTTCCGTAAGATGGTCGCGCAATTTTAAAATTAAATCCATCGGCGACAACATTTTCCCGGTTCCCGTCGCCGGGCACATGCTTGTGCATCGTCCGCATTCGACACAGGCGTATAAATCAATGAGCTGTTTTTGCGAAAAATCTTCAATTTTGCCGACGCCAAACGATTCCTGCGTTTCATCTTCAAAATCGATTTTCGACAACTTCGGCCGGGACAAGCGGCTGAAAAAGACATTAACCGGCGCGGCAATTAAATGCGCGTGCTTCGATTGCGGCACATAGACTAAAAATACCAGCAAAATCAATAAGTGCACCCACCATGCGATAAAAAACAGTACTGCCGCGACCGGTTCGCCGACCCAGCGGAACGCGCCGGCGATCAATGACGCGACCGGTTCGCTCCATGCCGCTTCTTCGTTGTGCCAAATCATGCTCATTCCGTTTCCGAACAAGACAGAAATCATTAGCCCGCCGATAAAAATCAGCACGAGTCCTGCTTTGAAATCCCGCTTCAAACGAACAAGTTTTTCAATATAACGGCGATAAAACGCAGCGAAAACGGCAATCAAGATAAGCAAAGTAACGATTTCTTGGAAAAACGTAAAGCCCGGATAAAGCGGACCTAACGGGAGGTGGGCTCCGGGAACAAGGCCTTTAATAATAAAGTCGATCGCCCCAAATTGGACAAGGATAAACCCATAGAAAAACATCACATGGATGATTCCGCTTTTTTTATCCTTTAGCAGCTTTTTCTGCCCGAATACGTTCACCCAAATGCTTTGCAGACGCTCTTTTACTTTTCCGTCAAACTCCATCTTTTTGCCGAGCTTGATGTAAGCGGCACGCGTTTTGACTAAATAGGCAAAAAGGTAGACTGCGTAAGCGGTTACAAACAAAAACGCAAGAAAATTAATGACCAGCAGCGGATTCATATCGCTCTCTCCCCTTCCCCTTTGAATCGATGAAATGCCATTCAAAAATATTAACAACAAAATAAATTTTCTGAATTATTGCCTTGCGTTTATTTTACATATGAATGAGCATTCAGTCAATAACGTTTTTTGCGAGTTGTCCTGCTATTTTTTATGACAACGGGCAACATTAATAAATAACGATGTAATCAGGAGGGGACGAAATGGCCATCTTTTTCGTTATTGTCACTATATTAGCGTTAATTTACGCCGATGACAAGCTCGGGGAACACTTTAACAAAAAGAAAAAAGCAAAAACCGTATATCAAGAACGCCGCAGCAATCTTTCTTTTTTCATCGACGGAACGCAACTATTCGCCGATTATTTTGCCGAAATCCGCAAAGCAACACATCATATCCATATTTTGTTTTATATTGTCAAGACGGATGAAATCAGCCAGCAATTTTTCCAATTGTTAAAACAAAAGGCAGAAGAAGGGGTCCGCGTTCGTCTTCTCGTTGATTGGGTCGGCAGCTTCGGGTTTCCAAAAAAGCTGATCCGCTCCTTAAAAGAAAGCGGGGTGGAATTCGCGTATGCGCATAAGCCCCGTTTCCCGTTTTTCTTTTACCGGCTCAACCGGCGCAATCACCGAAAAATTACCGTTATTGACGGAAAGGTCGGATATATTGGCGGCTTCAACATCGGCAACGAATATGTCGGGCGAGATCCAAATTTTGGCCAGTGGCGCGATTATCATTTAAAAATAGTGGGAGAAGGGGTTTGCGATTTACAAACACAGTTTTGCCGCGACTGGGAAGAAGCGACGAAAACGTCTATCACCAAACACCGGTATTTTCCTTCTCTCCAAAAAGGAACGGTTTCCCACCAGCTTATTGCCACGAACGGCCATTCGTTAGAACAGCAATTCATCCATTTCATCCGCCAGGCAACGAAAGAAATAGTCATCGGCAGCCCGTATTTCATCCCTAGCCGCGCCGTAATGAACGCGCTGCTTGAAGCGCTCTCCCGCGGTGTAAAGGTCACGATTCTCGTGCCGTTAAAAGCCGATCACCCGTTTGTGAAAGAAGCCGCGTATCCGTATTTTTACCGCCTTTTAAAGTCCGGAGCGCACATTTATCGATTTTATCAAGGATTTTATCATGCCAAAACGATGGTGATTGACGAAAAGTGCTGTGATATCGGTACAGCAAACTTTGATAAACGAAGCATGTTTTTAAACAGCGAAATGAATTGTTATATTTATGACCGCCCCTTCGTGCAACGAGTGAAAGAAGCGATTCAGCGCGATCTGGCCCGCTCGGAACGGCTGACGCTTGATCTTTGGCAAAAGCGGACATTATGGCAGCGCGGCAAAGAATCGCTATCATCGATCCTTTCCGCATGGCTGTGACGTTTCATTGATTTCCAAAAACACATGTTGAGGGCGATGCCCTCAACATGTTTCATTTCCAAAAATAACTCACCCATTCAAACACTTTCATTCCTAAGTACACCCCAACAATGCCGGCAATGCCTGCTAACGCCGGAGGAGCGGGAATCGGCAAACGAAACAGCGTAAATAAAAAGCCGACTACAACGCCTGTCACTAATGATAAAATCACTTCTTTCATTGGTTTTTCCTCCATGTTTGTTTTATTGTCATTATGCCCATAAGAAAGAGGGGGCACCCGTAAAGATTCCCCCTCTTTCCCGCATCTATTGTATCATTATTCTCCAAAAACGTCTTCCATTTTCCCCATGGTCCAAACGGGCGCCTTTCTTTTCCGGCTCCAAGGCGCCGCCGTCTCGTGACACCGCGCCACAATGCGGCAGCTGCCTTCACGAGACTGGCTTTTGTTTTTTACATTTTTTCCGGAGCCGATACTCCAATGAGCGCTAAAGCGTTTTGCAGCGTGATTTGGACGGCTTTCATTAACGCTAACCGCGCCCGGCTTTTTTCGGCGTTTTCCGGATCCAATACTTTTTCCGCATTGTAAAAGCTGTGCAGCGCTGACGCTAACTCAAAAACATAGCCGGTGATGCGATGCGGCATCCGCTTGAGCGCCGCCTCGGAAACAGCGCCCGGAAATTCCCCCAGTTTTTTCAACAACTCTATTTCTTTTTCCGTTTGGATATAATCAAGCTGCAAATCGCCTTCGTACGATAACTGGAGTTCTTCCCCTTGGCGAAGGATGCTGGAAACGCGCGCGTGGGCGTACTGCACGTAGTACACCGGGTTTTCGTTCGACTGCGACACAGCAAGGTCCATGTCAAAATCCAAATGAGTGTCGCTGGAGCGCATCGCAAAGAAGTAACGCGTCGCGTCAAGACCGACTTCTTCCATCAATTCGCGCATCGTTACCGCTTTTCCGGTCCGCTTGCTCATTTTTACTCTCTCGCCGTTTTGATACAAATTGACTAACTGAATGATTTCGACTTCGAGTACGTCAGGATCGTAGCCAAGCGCCGCAATTGCCGCCTTCATCCGCGGAATATAACCGTGGTGGTCTGCGCCCCAAATGTTAATGATTTTGGCAAAGCCGCGGCGCAGCTTGTCTTGGTGGTAAGCGATATCCGGCAACAAATATGTATACGTGCCGTCTTGCTTAATTAAGACGCGGTCTTTGTCGTCACCAAACGTTGTGGAGCGGAACCATGTCGCGCCATCCTTTTCGTAAATATGCCCGCGTTCGCGCAATACGGCGAGCGCTTCATCAATTTTTCCGCTTTTATATAAAGATGTCTCCGAATACCAAACGTCAAATGTCACTCGGAAGTCTGCCAAATCTTTTTTAATTTTTTCTAATTCATAACGGAGACCATACTCGCGGAAAAAGGCAAGCCGCTCTTGTTCATCCATATGAACGTACTTGTCGCCATGCTCCTCGGCGAGCTTTTTCCCGATTTCGATAATATCGTCGCCATAATAGCCGTCTTCCGGCATCTCTTTATCGATGCCAAGCGCTTGGAAATAGCGGGCTTCCACCGATTTTGCCAAATTGTAAATTTGGTTCCCCGCATCGTTAATATAATATTCGCGCGTTACATCAAACCCTGCTTTTTCTAAAATGTTGCATAAAGAATCGCCGACCGCTGCGCCGCGCGCATGCCCTAAATGCAAGTCGCCGGTCGGATTCGCGGAAACAAACTCCACTTGGACTTTTTGCCCTTTTCCGACATTTGTTTCCCCATACGATGCGCCCGCCTCGATAATCATTGGAATGAGTTCCGTAAGATAACGGTTATCCATGTAAAAGTTAATAAAGCCAGGACCGGCAATATCAATTTTCTTTACCGACACTTTCGTTTGATCAAAATGCTTGACGATTTCTTCAGCAATCGCGCGCGGAGGTTTTTTGGCAATCCGCGCCAGCTGCATTGCCATATTTGTCGAATAATCTCCATGCGCTTTTTCTCTCGGGACTTCTAAAATGACATCCGGCACTTCTTCCTCCTTGGCAAGCCCCGCGCTGACGACCGCGCGCTTAATTTCCTCTTTCATGCGTTCTTTCATTTGTTCAACAATATTCATGGATCTATGCCTCCTTAAACATAATCGTCATCGCATGACGTCCCGCCTGTTCATTTTGCATTTCCAATTGATATGATAAAAACAGGTGCCCTTGTTTTCGTTTTTCATTATAGCGGAATTCGATATTGTCCGTTTTCGTTTTCATCGTCCACTGCCCGAACGGAGTATAGTATTGCCCTGTTGTTTCTTCTGTTTTGCGGAAGACATGGCGCATCCGAACCGCTCCGGACCGCATCACAACCACTTCGCGATCCGTTATTTTCACCACCGTGTTTATTTTGCCTAGCTCTTGCTGTTCGGCAAACTGCAAATAAACGGCATTTTCTTTTACGTAGCAAACCCCTTCCGTTTCCAAAGCGACCGTCTCTTTGCGCAATCCGTCGCGAATATCGGTAACTTGCTTGAGAAGAATAGGGATTCCGTTTTGCTTTTCCATCAAGGACACACCCTTATGATCAAAAACAAGAGTAGTAACTTTATTAAGTATAATGGAATCGTTTCCTCCTGTTCAAGAGGCTTCCCCTCCGTTGTCGGCAAACAAGAAAAAGCGGCTCCTGTGTGAAAGAAGCCGCCTCAAGTGCGTTATTCTTTTGGCAACACGTTCAGCACAAACGCAATCACCATAAAAGATTTTCGCTGCACCTAGTGGATCATCTCCATAAGGAACGCTTTTTTCTGCGCCAAAAAACAATATCTCATTTACGCATTGCGTTTTTGCACCCAGCCGAGAATCATTTCGCGAATAAGTTTGCTTGCTGTATTGGCGGTTTGCTCCGAATGGTCGTAGATAGGAGCTACTTCCACCAAATCGGCTCCGACGACGCGGATGTTCGATTTGGCGATTTCGTGAATCGCCGCCAGCAGTTCTTTCGACGTAATACCGCCGGCGTCGACCGTTCCCGTCCCCGGAGCGTGGGCAGGGTCCAATACGTCGATGTCAATCGTGACATAGACAGGGCGGCCGGCAAGCTTTGGTAGCACTTCCCGAAGCGGCTCGAGCACTTCAAACTTGGCGATGTACATCCCGTTATCTTTCGCCCATTGAAACTCTTCTTTCGTGCCTGAACGAATGCCGAACGAAAATACGTTTGTCGGGCCTATAAGCTCCGCGACTTTGCGGATCGGCGTCGCATGGGAAAGCGGCTCCCCTTCGTATTGTTCGCGCAAATCCGTATGGGCGTCCATATGGATGACCGCCAAATCAGGATATTTTTTGTACACCGCTTTAATGACCGGCCACGAGACGAGATGCTCGCCGCCGATGCCGAGCGGGAATTTATCGGCCGCTAAAATTTTATCCACGAAATCTTCGATCATATCCAAGCTGCGCTGCGCGTTCCCAAACGGAAGCGGAATATCGCCCGCATCAAAATATTTTACTTCCCCAAGCTCACGATCTAAATATGGGCTATATTCTTCCAACCCGATCGACACTTCGCGAATGCGGGCCGGGCCGAAGCGAGAACCAGGGCGGTAACTTACCGTCCAGTCCATCGGCATTCCGTAAATGACCGCTTCGCTTTCCGCAAAATCTGGATGGCTTTTAATAAAAACATTGCCCGAATACGCCTCATCAAATCGCATTTGCGCGCCCTCCCTTATTTCACTAAATCAGCGACAAATTTCGGCAGAACAAAACAAGCTTTATGAAGCTCTTTTGTATAATATTTCGTATCAATGTCATGGAAACGTTCATCGCTTACTTCAAGCGGATCGTATTTTTTCGAACCGAGCGTAAACGTCCATAAACCGCTTGGATATGTCGGGATATTGGCAGTGTAAAGACGCGTAATCGGGAAAATTTCACGAACATCGCGATAGACGTTGCGGATTAACTCCGCTTTAAACCAAGGGTTGTCCGTTTGTGCGACGAAAATGCCATCTTCTTTCAGCGCCTTTGCGATGCCGGCATAAAAGCCTTTTGTGAATAAGTTGACGGCCGGGCCGACCGGCTCTGTCGAATCGACCATAATAACGTCATATTCGTTTTCACTTTTCGCGATGTGCATAAAACCGTCATCAACTTTTACTTCTACACGCGGGTCATCTAACTTGCCAGCGATTTCCGGAAGATATTTTTTCGAACATTCAATGACTTTGCCGTCAATTTCAACTAAAGTCGCCTTTTTCACGCTCGGGTGTTTCAGCACTTCGCGGATAACGCCGCCGTCACCGCCGCCAACGACAAGCACATTTTCCGGATTCGGATGGGTGAAAAGCGGAACATGCGCAACCATTTCATGGTAGACAAATTCATCTTTTTGCGTTGTCATGACCATTCCGTCTAAAATAAGCATATTGCCGAATTCCGCGGTCTCGACCATATCCAGCTTTTGAAACGGGGTTTGCTCTGTATGTAAAGTACGTTTAATTCTCGCGGTAATGCCAAAGTGCTCTGTTTGCTTTTCCGTAAACCATAATTCCATGTTCAACACCCTTTCTTAACACATTTCAGCTATATACAAAACACTATTTTCATCTTTCCCTAGCGAAGAAAAAACCAAACATGAAAAAGTATAGAGCAATCTAGCAAAAATGCAAGTGAAACTTGATAGAAAAATGTTTAAAATAGAAAAAATTTTTTCATACTAATACAAATACGGTCATGAGGTGATGGACGTTGGAAATCATTCCAAGCAGCCGGTTCCGCGGAACGTGGAAATACATCCGGGCGTTTGCCTTCATCAGTTTAATCCTAGCAATCTTCTTCACCGTTGCGCTTGCCGGTTTGATCGCGTTCGCCAAATTAAAAGGGGCCCCACCTCTAGCCGTGCCGCAAACGACGATTTTTTACGCGGATGACGGCTCGAAAATCGGCGAGAGTGACAACGGGCAAACGCGTTACTGGGTAGATCTTGATGATATATCCCCCTATATCATACGGGCGACAATCGCTGTTGAAGACCGGAAATTTTATGAACATCACGGTTTTGATATAAAACGGATTATCGGCGCCGTTGTCGCGAATATAAAGGCGATGGCGAAAGTGCAAGGAGCGAGCACCATTACCCAGCAATATGCGCGCAATTTATTTTTAAACCACGATAAAACATGGACGCGGAAATTGCAAGAAGCGTTATATACGATCCGTCTTGAAGCGAACTACAGCAAAAAACAAATTTTAGAAGGGTATTTAAACACCATTTACTACGGCCACGGCGCTTACGGAATCGAAGCGGCATCCCATTATTATTTTGGAAAACCGGCAAAACAGCTAACACTAAGCGAAGCAGCGATGCTAGCCGGGATCCCGAAAGGCCCGTATTACTATTCGCCGTTCATTAACGAAAAGCGGGCGAAAGCTCGGCAAAAAACGGTGCTTTCGTCGATGGCCGAAGCCGGATACATCAGCGAAAAAGAAGCGGAACAAGCGTATCAAACCCCGCTTGTTTATTCCCGCCATCACGAAGCGGGAAAGAAAAAAATTGCCCCTTATTTTCAAGATGTGGTGAAATATGCGCTGCGCAATCAATTAGGATTGGATGAACGCGTGATTGAAACGGGCGGATTGCGTGTGTATACATCGCTCGATCCGGAAATGCAAGAAATTGCAGAACGAAAAATTCATGACATCATTGACCCTCATTCGGACATTCAAGTGGCGTTTGTCGCGATGGATCCTCGCTCGGGAGAAGTAAAAGCGCTCATCGGCGGCAGAGATTACGATAAAAGCCCTTTCAACCGCGCGGTGCAAGCGGAGCGGCAGCCGGGCTCGACATTTAAACCGTTTCTTTATTATGCGGCCATTCAGCAAGGATTCACGCCATCGACGCAAATGCGAAGCGAGCTGACTACCTTTACCTTTGACAATGGAAAAGAGACCTATACGCCGCACAACTACAATAACTATTATGCGAATGACGAGATAACGCTCGCACAGGCCATTGCCTTGTCGGATAATGTATTCGCCGTAAAAACACATTTATTTATCGGTGAAGACAAACTTGTCGAAACAGCGAAAAAACTTGGCATAACAAGCAAATTAAAAGCAGTGCCTTCCCTTGCCCTCGGCACATCGCCGGTGAAAGTGATCGACATGGTGGGGGCTTACAGTGCGCTTGCCAATAACGGCAAAAAAACCGAGCCGGTTTTTATAAAAAAAGTCGTCAATCATAAAGGAGAAACGATTTATGAATATAAACCATCAAGCAAGCAAGTGCTCGATCCGGACGCCGCATATGTAACAGTCCAACTGATGACAGGCATGTTTGACCCGAAATTAAACGACTACACCACCGTCACCGGACAATCGATCCGCAAACAGATTACGCGCTCATACGCGGGAAAATCGGGAACGACCAAAACAGATAGTTGGATGATCGGGTTTGCCCCCCAGCTGGTCGCGGGGGTATGGACCGGCTACGACCGCGGGGAAACGATGGATAAAGTTGCGGAGAAACAATACGCCAAACAAATTTGGGTGCAGTTTATGGAAGAGAGTTTGCAAGGAAAGCCAAAGAAACAATTTAAACCAACAAAAGGGGTCGTTGGCGTCTATGTCGACCCGGACAACGGCAAGCTCGCGACGAAATCATGTCCGGTAAAACGCCTCACTTATTATATCGCCGGCACAGAACCGACCGACTACTGCACCGACCATTTGCATCACAAAAAATCCAAAAACAAGGAAGAAAAGAAAAATTGGTTTGAAAAATGGTTTCCTTGGTTTTAAAAGGAACTCCCCAAGCAGTTTCGCTTGGGGAGTTCCTTGTCCTAGTTTTATTGTGTTATACATGTAGCTTTAGTTTACCTTGTTTCCTACGAAACGACAAGTACCCGCCATAGGACGTTCACAAAAACGTCACATATATGGAAATCCATGAAAGAAGCAGTTTTTTCCCCTTTTTATTCCCCGCCTTCCAATCCTTTTCGCAATTCCTCGCTCGAACGATTCCACATTTCGATATCATGTTGTTTTAAAAAGTCCGCAAGTACCCGTTTTGATTTTTCGTCCATATGATCGACGATAATACGGCGCTTTAGTGACTTATCTAAACGATTCACATGCTCCGGAAGCAGCTTATAGCCGCGGCGCGCCTCGCGATCGACCGTCATTTCGCATGCGGTGACGCCGGCATAATACGGCCCCTCTTCTTTTCGCTCGATCGTCACCCATACGATCCAATACGGCTTTCCGTTCGGCACTTCCTCGCGATTTGGTGAAAATTTAATTCCCCGCTCCACTACGCTCCGGGCATGCATCGCTCCCATATCCACAAACGCTTCCCCCGCTTCGACGTCGATAATGACCGGGGAAACATTTTCCAAGCTTAACACCCCAGCGCCAAATCCGCCGTGGCCATCCGTTGGATCATCCTTAATGATATTGAATCCGATATTTTTCTTTTTCTTCTCCATCCTAACGCCCTCCTTCATCACTTAAAAGAATAACGCGGAAAAAAAGGATTGCAAGTTTTCCAGTACAAACGGAAGCGCCACATTAAAAAGCGGCTGTATCGTATAACGGTCAAGCGGCGTCAACACAAGAATCAGAAAAAGAAGCGCCCCGTAACTTTCCCACTGCGTCAGTTTCGCGCGAACGCCTTGTGGCGCCAAATCCTCAATAATCCGGTAGCCGTCAAGCGGAGGAAACGGAAGCAAGTTAAAGACAAACAGCACCGCATTTAAGCTGATAAAAATTTGAAAAAACGTATCAAACCCGGCGGCAAACCAATCTGGAATCGCCGCCATCACGCCGAAGCGAATCATGCTATACCATGCCAAAAACCCGAACGCGGCAAGGAGAAGATTGCTGAAAGGGCCTGCGGCCGATACAAGAATCCCGGCAAGGCGCGGATTGGCAAAGTTAAAACGATTCACCGGCACAGGTTTTGCCCAGCCGAACCCGGCCAGAAAAATAAGCAATGTGCCAAGCAAATCGAGATGGGCAAGCGGGGACAGCGTCAGCCTTCCTTCATTTTTCGCCGTCGGGTCGCCGAACTTATAAGCGACGTACGCATGAGCAAATTCATGGACCGAAAAAGCAATCGCGAGCGCCATGAACACATATGGAAGTTGCTGAAGCGAATAAGGCAATAAATGTTCCACTCTTTTTATCTCCTTTTTTCCATTTGATCGTTTATTAACTAGTATACATGATTATACGGAAAAAGTGGACGGAAGTTCCCTTTTTCATGATATAATAAACACGACGAATGACCAGCAAAAGGAGGACGACCCATGCCTTACGTTACAATCAAAATGCTCGAAGGGCGTACGGACGAGCAGAAAAAGGCGCTTGTCGAAAAAGTGACAGAAGCGGTCGCCGAAACAACAGGCGCCTCGAAAGACAAAATTGTCGTGTTTATTGAAGAAATGTCGAAAAACCATTACGCGGTCGCCGGAAAACGTTTAAGCGACGAGTAATAAGCGCACAAGCAAGGAACGTTTCTGTTCCTTGCTTTTTTCATTGCAAATTTTTGAAAAAACGAATATTATTATATGTGTGATTCAAAACGTTCGTATTTTGGAGGTAAACGATGTTTGATTTGGCGAAACATAACACGAATTTAAAAACAGAAATCATCGCCGGGTGCACGACGTTTTTAACGATGGTGTACATCATCGTCGTCAACCCTGTCGTGCTGTCGGATGCCGGTGTTCCATTTTCCCAAGTGTTCACTGCAACGATTATCGCTACCATCATTGGGACGCTATGGATGGCGTTATTTGCAAATTATCCGATCGCGATCGCGCCGGGGATGGGATTAAACGCGTATTTTGCCTACTCCGTTGTCGGATCGCATGGCAATATTTCCTATGAAGTCGCATTCTCGGCCGTGTTCGTTGCCGGAATCGTTTTTGTCATTTTGTCGCTGACGCCGTTTCGCAGCAAGCTGATCGAAGCGATTCCAGAAAATTTAAAACACGGCATTACCGCGGGAATCGGCTTGTTTATCGCTTTTATCGGCCTTCGTTTAACCAAAATTATTCAAGCACATCCGCAAAACTTAGTCGCGCTTGGCGATTTACATTCGCCATCGGCGGTATTGACGCTCATCGGTTTGGCGGTTACGCTCGTGCTGATGTCGCTCGGCGTCAATGGCGCGCTCTTTTTCGGGATGGTCATCACCGGCGTGATTGCTTATTTCACCGGGCAATTGAAATTTGACAAAGGTTTTGTTTCCATGCCATCGCTTCCGGAAGGGCTTGTTGTCGCCAATCCGCTTACCGCCATCGGCGATGTGATTCATTATGGATTGTATGCCGTCGTATTCTCCTTTTTGCTTGTAACGATTTTTGATACGACGGGAACGATGATTGGCGTCGCCCAGCAAGCCGGACTGATGAAAGGCAAAACGATGCCGCGCGCCCGCGAAGCATTGCTTGCTGACTCTGTCGCAACAACGATTGGCGCGATGTTCGGCACCAGCCCAACGTCTGCTTACATTGAATCTTCTTCGGGCGTCGCCGCCGGAGGTCGTACGGGTATTACAGCGCTGACGGTCGCGATATTATTTGCCTTATCCGCCTTTTTCGGGCCGCTTGTCAGCGCCGTCTCCGGCATTGCGGCGATTACCGCACCGGCGCTTATTATCGTCGGCAGCTTAATGATGGGCAGCATCGCCCGGATTCAATGGGATCAGCTCGATGAGGCATTCCCGGCGTTTCTCATTATTTTAAGCATGCCGCTTACTTCCAGCATCGCAACCGGAATCGCGCTTGGCTTCATTTCTTACCCGCTGTTAAAAATCACGCGCGGCAAATGGCGGGAAGTGCATCCGCTCGTTTATCTTTTTGCCATCTTATTTTTCTATCAGCTCGCCTTTTTGCCTCATTAAAAAAGCGCACGAAAAAACGAAGTCCCGTCATGCGCGGACTTCGTTTTTTACTTTGGCGCGCAATTTTTCTATGTACGCATACGCCTGCTCGATTTCTTCTTCCGTATACCGCTGCTTGCTTTTTAATAAAAATACTTTTTCTTTCACTTCTTCTTTCGTCAAATGCTCAAAATAGAGCACTGTCGAAACGAGCTCTAAAAACCGCGAGTTTTGCTCGTTCATATCTTGCATGCATTCTTGCAAATGGGGCATCTTGATATCATAATGGTTTAAAAACTGCTTTCCCGCTTCCGTCAGCGTATAGCGATATTGGAAATAGCCGCCTTTTTTCTCTTTCACTTCATGCAAAAATCCTAAATCGCAAAGCTCCTCAACGCGGCACGTTAATTCTTCGGAGTACGGCCCATAGAAATGAAAATCAAACTTCTCGTAAAACGGAAATTGCAATTTTTTCGCGATGTAAATCATTTTTTGCAGCTTTTTGCGGCCGACGATTTCCCCAGCTGCCGCCAACGCCTTCATCACCTTTGCATGTTCAGTGAACACTCCCCGTCATCTCCTAACCCTCTAAAATTTCGATAATTTTTTTCTTTGTTGTTCGCTTCGTCGAAAAATCGTAAATAAAATCAGCTGGAAAATATAGTTTATGATCGGTTCTCCGTTTTCCAGAAATCGCATCGACAAGCACCGATTCTCGCGACAGCTCGCGAAGCTCTCCATTCGGCATCAGCAAATAAATCGGCAGCCGCTCCCCTTCTTCGCCCGGGCGGTAAAAATCGTACGGCAAATCGGACGAAGAATCGACAACTAAATAATATTCCGGATCAATGTCCGCTTTTTTAAACAAGCTGGTCAGCTCGATCAGCTTTGTCATCTGTTCATTAGTTGGATTAAATTCGACATATTTGAATAAATGGCGATTAACAAAACGGCGGCACAGATCGCTTAAAATCTCATCACGCTCGTCTTGCCATTGCTGGAAATAAAACAATATGACCGCTTCATCGAGCTTTAAATAATCTTGCAAATCCACGTTTCCGGCAAAGAGCGAATAAAAGTGGACCGGCTTTGTTTGAAAGTTGTATCCGTCTTCATACAGCTTTTTCGCGCGATGCAAAATTTTCGTTAAAATGACTTCAGCGCTGCGCGTCACTGGGTGGAAATAAACTTGCCAATACATTTGATAGCGGCTCATAATATAATCTTCCACCGCATGCATGCCGCTCCGCTTGATGACAACTTGGTCTTCACGCGGGCGCATGACGCGCAAAATCCGCTCCATGTCAAAATTGCCGTAACTGACGCCGGTATAATACGCATCTCTTAACAAATAGTCCATTCGGTCAGCGTCGATTTGGCTCGAAATTAAACTGACGACAAGCTTATTCGGATATGTTTTCGCAATGACTTCCGCCACTTTTTTCGGAAAATCGTCGCTCACGCGGCGAAGCACTTTGTTGACTTCTGTATCCCCTAAAATAATTGCTTGGGTGAAATCTTCATGATCAAGCCGGAACACTTTTTCAAATGAATGAGAAAACGGCCCGTGTCCTAAATCATGCAGCAGCGCCGCACATAAACAGAGAAGCCGTTCGCTATGGTCCCAATGTTCGCGGCCGACGAACACATCGTCAATAATGCGGCGGATAATTTCATAGACGCCAAGGGAATGGTTGAAGCGGCTATGTTCGGCGCCGTGGAACGTCAAATATGTCGTGCCAAGCTGTTTAATGCGGCGCAAGCGTTGAAACTCTTTCGTGCCGATTAAATCCCAAATGACTTTGTCGCGAACGTGTATATATCGATGAACGGGATCTTTAAATACTTTTTCCTCACTGAGCTGCCCGCCGGGATATGCCATGTTATCCCCTCTTCCATTTCTGACTGAATCTATTATAAGCCGTTTTCGGCGATAAAAAAATACTCGATTTTTCCTCATTTGCCTATCAGCATTTCCTAAAACATAGAAACAAAAAATCACCTTCTTCCTAAATATGAAGGCGATTTTTTAGCTTTTCTTCAATTTTTCAGCAATTTTTTCGATCAGTTCATCTTCCGTCAGCGCAGAGACCGGACGGTTATTGACAAACGCAAACGTTTTTTTGCGGCCGGGACCGCAGTACGACTGGCAGCCGATTTTGATCGTCGCGTTTGGGTCCAGCTTTTTTAAACGCGGAATCAACGTTTTTAAATTCGGCGCTTTGCAATCGGCGCAGACGCGAAATTCATTCGCCATCTTTCGTCACCCCTTCTCTTCGCTCGGCAGGTTTATGCACTAACGTGTATTCTAACGCTTCTTTTCCGGCAATGCAAGTTTGTTTGCTTACGGGGGTTATTCCATTTCGTCCCACCCATCGCGAGATGTTAAGCAAGGTTGCCCCCGCATAGACTGCGACTCTGGCCAATCCTTGCGCATTGTGTAACATCTCACTGCCGGCCCTTAGGAAAAATCAACCTGTTTGTTGCCATTCCCAGACTTCATCAGAAACTCTTGCAACTTTTAAAAAATAATAGTATAAAACTTCCTATTTTTGTCCATGCTTCTACTAACAAATTAAAGAAAAAAAGAGGGAGTTGAGAGTGATGAAACAACGTCAAGATGCATGGACAGAAGAAGACGATTTACTACTAGCAGAAACGGTGCTTCGGCATGTGCGGGAAGGAAGCACACAGCTGAACGCGTTTGAAGAAGTCGGCGATAAATTAAACCGAACATCCGCCGCCTGCGGCTTCCGCTGGAACGCTGTCGTCCGCCGCCGCTATGAACAAGCGCTGCAGTTGGCAAAGCGGCAGCGGAAAGAACGGCAGCGGCTGCTCGGCAAACAACAAGCGGTGCGCAAAAAGCGATTGTACAATCCGCCTGTTCCTTCTTTGGAGGAAATAGGAGAAATCGTCCAATTGCCAGCGGTCGTGCCTTCTGCCAATGAAACATCGCCGATGACACTCGATCACGTGATCACCTTTTTACAAACGTTCAAAACCGTTCATCGCGATCATGAATCATTAGTAAAAGAAAACGAGCGCTTGCGAAAAGAAAATGAAGAAATCCGCGCGAAAAATAACGAATTGGAAAAGAAAATTGCCAAATTGGAAGAAAACTCTTCAACGATTCAGGAAGATTATGAAACATTGGTGAGAATTATTAACAGAGCCCGCAAGCTCGTCTTGCAGGAGGAAGAAGAGCGGCAAGCACTCAAATTCCGGATGGACCAAAACGGAAATTTGGAAAAAATCGCAGAATGACTAACGGCTGCCCCGTTAAAAACGGGCAGCCGTTTATTGCGCTATCAGCGACTTCTCATTCCGGTTGACGATCCGCTCCCAATAATATTCGTATAATGATAGCTCCTCCCCGTTTAAAGCGGATGAATAAAGCTTGCCGCCAAACGATTGCAGTGTGCGAAATAATAAAAGTAAGACGGACGATATCGTCAACTCTTCATGAAGCAATTCGGAAAGCGACGCCATCGTGCTCGGAACAATCGTCGGGTATGTAAATTTCGTCTTCTCCCCTTTTAAGCCAATCTTGTAAAAGCGGCGGAGCAACTCCGCGCGCGCCGAGCCGCTGCCGTTTATACATAAATAAATTTGCACCGCAACGCCGCCGCGCACGCGCCGCTGCGAGATGCCGGCGAATTTTTTCCCGGCAATGCTTAAATCGTAGCTCCCCGGACAGTAAGAGCCGGTGATTTCTCTTGCTTCAATTGCCTTATTGTAATCCGAAAACATCGCCTGTACCAGCTGCCACATCGCTTCATATCCTTGGTTAATATCAATCACTTTTGTCGTTTCTGGAAAAATGAGCGACAGATTAAGCACCCCATCGTCCAGTACGACGGCAAGCCCCCCTGAATTGCGGACGATGACGTTGTATTTTTGCGCTTTTAAAAATGACACGGCATCGCGCAAATGAGGGAGCTTCGTATCTTGAATTCCCAGCACGACGGTATTGTAATGAACCCATGTGCGAACGACCGGATCGGACAACCCTTTTCCTACCGATGTACAAAGGGTGTCATCGATCGCAAACGACTGTTTTGCATCAAACATCGGACCGAAATGCGACTGGTCAATAATGCGCCATTTCGCCTGTTGCAACAATTCGTGAACCATGGCTTTTCTCCTTAACAAAGTCATTTGCAAAAATTATACCATAAACATAAAAAAGGTGACGAAACGTCACCTTTTTCCGAATTATAGCGATTGCGCCGCAGTTATAAGCGTCAGCTTGTACACATCTTCCGCATTGCAACCGCGCGACAGATCGTTCACAGGCTTATTGAGCCCTTGCAAAATCGGGCCGACCGCTTCAAAGTTGCCGAGACGCTGGGCGATTTTATAGCCAATATTTCCCGCTTCAAGGCTTGGGAAAATAAATACGTTCGCGTCTCCTTGAATGACGGAATCTGGCGCTTTCTTTTTCGCGACAGACGGAACAAACGCCGCGTCGAACTGAAACTCACCGTCCAGCACTAAGTCAGGCGCCATTTCTTTCGCAAGCCGCACCGCTTCGACGACTTTTTCCGTTTCTGGCGATTTCGCTGATCCTTTTGTCGAAAAGCTCAACATCGCCACGCGCGGCTCAATGTCGAACATTTTTGCCGTGTTGGCGCTTTCGACAGCGATTTCCGCCAAATCTTGGCTGTCCGGGGCAATGTTGATCGCGCAATCGGCAAACACGTACTTTTCATCACCGCGCACCATAATGAATACTCCTGACGTTTTGCGGACGCCTTGTTTCGTTTTTATAATTTGCAACGCAGGCCGCACCGTATCAGCCGTCGAATGCGCCGCGCCGCTGACAAGCCCATGCGCCTTATCCATGTACACAAGCATGGTGCCAAAATAATTTTCGTCAAGAAGCAGCTTCCGCGCCGCTTCTTCCGTCACTTTCCCTTTGCGGCGTTCGACAAATGCTGCAACAAGCTTGTCCATTTCCCCGTACTGATGCGGATCAATGATTTCGACATTCGGAAGCGTCAGCCCAAGCTCGCTTGCTTTTTGCTTAACCGCTTCTTCATTGCCAATGACAATCGGTGTGACGATTTGCTCGTTCGCCAGACGGCTTACCGCTGTTAAAATACGCTCATCAAGCCCTTCCGGAAACACGATTTTCCGTTGTTTTCCCGCTATTTTTTCTTTTAATGTCGAAAATAAATCACTGCTCACGAACGAATCCTCCCTAATGTTTGAAATGCCCCTATATACTAGGATACTCTTATTATATAGAAACGCAACTAAGTTAAGCATTGCCATAAAAAATCGATTTATTAAGACAATTCAGTTTATTATCTTTACATGCGGCATTCGAGCGTTTCTTGGCCAAACTATGGTATAGTAAAACTGTAAATGACAGATAAGGGAGTGAAGAAAATGAGCGAAGCTGCACAAACACTCGATGGCTGGTATTGCCTTCACGACTTCCGCTCGGTCGATTGGAGCGCTTGGAAAACATTAACAAGCGATGAACGTGAAGCAGCCATTCATGAGTTTTTATCATTAGTCCAAAAATGGCAGGAAACAGAAGACAAACAAGAAGGCAGCCATGCGATTTATACAATCGTCGGGCAAAAAGCCGACATTATGTTTATGATTTTGCGGCCGACGATCGAAGAATTGAATGAAATCGAAACGGCACTTAACAAAACAAAGCTGGCCGAATATTTAGTGCCAACCTATTCTTATGTTTCCGTCGTCGAGCTAAGCAACTACTTAGCCTCTGGAAATGAGGACCCTTATCAAATTCCGGAAGTGCGCCGCCGTCTCTACCCAATTTTGCCGAAAACGAAACACGTTTGCTTCTATCCGATGGACAAGCGCCGGCAAGGCAATGATAACTGGTACATGCTTTCGATAGAAGAACGCCGCAATTTAATGCGCGCCCATGGCATGACAGGACGGAAATATGCCGGCAAAGTAACGCAAATTATCACTGGCTCCATCGGCTTAGATGATTTTGAATGGGGCGTTACATTATTCTCTGACGATGCATTGCAATTTAAAAAGCTCGTTTACGAAATGCGTTTTGACGAAGTGAGCGCCCGCTATGGGGAATTTGGGTCCTTCTTTGTCGGAAACCGTTTAACAGTGGAAAAAGTGCCGTTATTCTTCCATGTTTAACCTGTTCCCTATCTTCCCGCTTTCTTTAATTAAAAGGAGCGGGATTTTTTTGTTGTTCTCCTGTTTTTTTGGACCATCCTCTTTTTTCTGTCATATTCTACTTTTTGCTTCCATAAATATAAAATCAGAAATTCACTTTCAAAAATGGATTGTCCAATTGTCACCATTTTTTCCTTATATCAATAGCCTAATATTGTTGAGAAAAAGACAGTTGAGGTGACAATATGGCTGTTGTGGCATGCACAGATGAAGAAGTGAGATTATTGGCAAGGCTGATGCGGGCGGAAGCAGAGGGCGACGGAAAACTTGGCATGTTAATGGTCGGAAACGTCGGAGTGAACCGCTGCATTGCCGATTGCCTTGATTTTCGGGGAATACGCACGATCCGCCAAATGGTGTTTCAAAGCCCGGGCGGGTTCGAGGCGGTACGGAAGGGCTATTTCTATCAAAGAGCGAGAGACACCGACATTCAATTAGCCCGTCAAGTGATTCGCGGCTGGCGGTACCATCCTGCGACAAATTCACTCTGGTTTTTTAAACCGGCAGGAGAGTGTCCGCCGCAATGGTTTAATCAGTGGAACGCCGGCCGTTATAAGTCACATTGTTTTTATGCGCCGTCACAGAGTGATTGTCCAAGAGTATATTAAATTTTCATGAAGGAGGTTTCTCTCTTATGTCCGCTAACTCGTACGAAAATACGTTTTTGGAAGATGAACGCCAACAACCTTATTTTTATTATCCGTATCTTTATGGAGGATACATGTTCCCGCAAGCATATTATCCAACCGCTTATCCATACTCCCAGCAACCGCTGACGGCGGCAGCTCCTGCATTCGGCACACAAGCACCTTCTTTCGCAGCGCAAACACCGACAACAGCCATCCAGCCGTCCATCCCCGGCATGCTTCCAATTGAACAATCATACATTGAAAACATTTTGCGCCTGAACAAAGGAAAGACAGCTACTGTATATATGACGTTCGAAAACAACCGGGAATGGAACGCGAAAATATTCCGCGGCATCATCGAAGCGGCCGGTCGTGACCATTTGATCTTAAGCGAACCGCAAACGGGAAGGCGCTACTTATTGCCGATGATTTACCTTGATTACATCGTGTTTGAAGGGGAAATCGCCTACGAATATCCGTTTGCCGGCGCGACTGCTGAATTAAGCACCTATTCTCCGCGATAAAGCTTCTTAAAAATCCCGTCACACAAACAAAGGTTGCATGTGGCAACCTCGTTTTTTTCATGATGAAAACAGCACGGGGCAGACGTTTGCCTGCCCCATTATAATGCTTTCACCGCCGCGTATCCGATCAACGCCCACGCAATTAAAAACGAAACTCCGCCAAACGGCGTGATCATTCCGAGCGGCTTGATCTGCGTCACGCTTAACACATACAAACTTCCGGAAAACAGCACAATGCCGATAAACATAATCCACCCGGCTGTCGTCAACAGTCCAACATTCGGAAACTTACCGAGCAACAGCCCAACGGCCAGCAAACCGAGCGCGTGAAACATTTGGTATTGCACGCCCGTTTTCCATACTTCCAAGTAATGTCCCGGAATTTTTCCTTCTAACCCATGCGCTCCAAATGCCCCAAGCGCCACAGATAAAAACGCGTTAATCGCTCCAAGAAGCACAAACGTTTTCATTTCCCTCCGTCCCCTCATGAACAATTCTCCATCATTATGATAACGTATTTCCACATAAAAGAAAAACTCTTCTGCTTCAGAAGGGGTAAGTTCTTCAACACCGAACGTATAACCGCTTTGTCCCGTTTCTTTTTTAACACACAAAATCCCTTGAAACCGCCTTAAAAATCGAACAGCGATGGTCCATTCGCGTCATCTCCAATGTCGATTCGCTCGCTTTTCCCTTGTGGGATGGAAAGCGGCACCACAGCGGCGGAAGAAACGGCCGCCGTTTCCTTTGCTTCCTCTTTCTCCAGCACTAAATCACACAAAGCCCGAACGGCAGCGATGTGCTCACGCAAACGTTGCTGGCTGGCAGCCGTTTTTGCCTGCCGCAGCTGTTCTTCCATTTTCGTTAAAATAGCAGCAATCGGTATATTCAACACCTTCACTCCTATTCTTCATAAAATCGCGCTGAACTCCCGGCCCCATCATTTTTCCCGCTCTCTTCTTCCTTGAAAAAAGAGGGGGAAAACAAGACAGGGCTTCCGGCTCCGACCTCATCTGTTTCGCCTTCTTGTTTAATCTCATCCAAGAAAACAAGACAGGGTTTCCGGCTCCGACAGAGAATTTTTTACTTAAATATTTTCAATTTGCCAATCAATCGGCTCGCGCCCCACTTTTTGCAAAAAGGCATTGGCCCGCGAAAAAGGGCGATGGCCAAAAAAGCCGCGCGCAGCGGAAAACGGGCTTGGGTGAGGCGCTTCGATAATGTAATGGTGCGGATTGGTAATTAGCTCTTTTTTCGCTTGCGCATGCCGCCCCCATAACAGAAAGACGACAGGATCTTGTTTTTCATTGACAAGCTCAATTACGCGGTCCGTAAAAAATTCCCATCCTTTTCCTTTATGCGAATTCGCTTGGCCGCGCCGCACCGTTAATACGGTGTTTAACAATAACACTCCTTGCTTGGCCCACTTTACTAAATAGCCGTTGTTCGGAATATAACAGCCGAGATCGTCATGAAGCTCTTTAAAAATATTGACAAGCGACGGCGGCAGCGGAACCCCCGGTTTGACGGAAAAACTCAATCCGTGCGCCTGCCCCGGCCCGTGGTACGGGTCTTGCCCTAAAATCACGACTTTCACTTGCGAATACGGGGTATAATGGAGCGCATTAAAAATATCATACATATCCGGGTAAATCGTTCGCGTGCGATATTCTTCCTTCAAAAATTCACGCAGCTTTATGTAATACGGCTTGCGAAACTCTTCTTCAAGCAATGGAGCCCAGTCGTTTTTCAAAATCGCCATACCTAAAACTCCTTTTCGTTTGTTCACCATTAATGTATCACAACTAATTTCAATCTATAAACCGTTCAGCGAAAAACTGAAATAACCAAACGAACAGCGCCACATACAAAACAATGATCAATCCGCCCACAAACCAATTTTTTGGCTTTTCTTTTTTCGCCAATTCCGCCGCTTGAGCACGGTACTCATCGATAACCTCCTTCGGCATCCATTTTAAAGCGAGAAAAATGCCGAGAGGAACAAGAAGCAAATCATCGAGATACCCGAAAACCGGGGCAAAATCGGGAATCAGATCAACCGGACTAAAGGCATAAGCGACGACACACAGCGTAAACAACCGCAACAGCCAAGAAATCCGCGGGTCTTTATACGCTAAATACAACACAAATAATTCTCGCTTCAGCTCCTTCGCTCGCCGTTTCCATGTTTGCATCTCGCTTCTCCTTTTTCATTTCCATATTGTAATAAAGACGATCGGCGTTTTTCCCGTCAGAAACGATAAACTGCACAACCTATTTCTATTATTACGGAAAATCGCGAAAAAGCACAACATGCCGGAAACAAAGCGAAAACGATGTAAAAAAACAGGAAAAATAAGCTTCCTTTTTCAAAGCCTCCATGCGCTGAACTAAGAGCAAATTTTATCCAATCATCAAAACTTGGTCGGAAGACGTGCGTCAGCAACACGGAAATCTCCCTCCTTTTTCTTGCATTGTTAACATAAAAGCTGCAGGTGGCTTTTCTTGTTCAGAATATGGTGATCCATTGACATTATCGGCATTTTCCGATTTCCATAGTATAAAAAGAAAGAGCGCCTTATCCAAGCAAAGGCGCTCTTCTTTCCACCGGTTAAAATTGCACTTTTTCCTCTAAAAAGCTTTTTAACTGAGAAATCGGAATTCGTACTTGTTCCATCGTGTCGCGGTCGCGCACTGTCACCATGCCGTCTTGTTCAGAATCAAAATCATACGTTATACAGAATGGCGTGCCGATTTCATCTTGGCGGCGATAGCGTTTGCCGATCGAACCAGTCTCATCGTAATCGACCATAAAATGTTTCGACAAATCCGCAAAAATGTTGCGCGCGCCTTCCGCCAATTTTTTCGATAATGGAAATACAGCGGCTTTATAAGGGGCAAGCGCCGGATGCAGGCGCATCACCGTCCGCGTCGTGCCATCTTCCAGCTCTTCTTCGTCATAGGCGTCAATCATAAACGCCAGCGTCACGCGGTCTGCGCCAAGGGATGGCTCAATGCAATAAGGGATGTAACGTTCGTTCGTTTCCTGGTCAATATAGCGGAAATCTTCCCCAGAATATTCCATATGTTGTTTTAAATCGTAATCTGTGCGGGAGGCAATGCCCCATAGCTCGCCCCAGCCGAACGGGAATTTGTATTCGATATCGGTTGTAGCGTTGCTGTAGTGCGACAATTCTTCTTTCGTATGGTCGCGGAGGCGGATGTTTTCTTCCTTCATGCCCAATGACAGCAGCCACTGCTTGCAAAACTGCTTCCAGTAATCAAACCATTTCAGCTCCTCGCCGGGCTTGCAGAAAAACTCCAGCTCCATTTGTTCAAATTCGCGGGTGCGGAACGTAAAGTTCCCTGGCGTAATTTCGTTGCGGAAACTTTTTCCGATTTGCGCAATGCCAAACGGCAGCTTTTTCCGCATTGTACGCTGGACGTTTTTAAAATTCACGAAAATGCCTTGCGCCGTTTCCGGACGGAGATAAATTTCGTTCGCGCTTGATTCCGTTACTCCTTGATATGTTTTAAACATTAAGTTAAATTGCCGAACGTTCGTAAAATCATGGCTGCCGCATTCCGGGCAAGCGATGTTATGCTCTTTAATAAGCTCTTCCATTTTTTCAAACGGAAGGCCATCGACGACCATTTCGATTCCCTTTTCTTCTAGCGCGCTTTCAATCAGTTTGTCCGCGCGATGGCGGGCTTTACATTGTTTGCAGTCAATCATTGGATCATTGAAATTGCCTAAATGGCCAGATGCTTCCCACGTTTTTGGATTCATTAAAATCGCCGTATCCAAACCGACGTTATAAGGCGATTCTTGAACGAACTTTTTCCACCATGCCCGCTTAATGTTGTTTTTTAATTCCGTTCCCAGCGGGCCGTAATCCCATGTGTTGGCCAAGCCGCCGTAAATTTCCGAGCCCGGAAACACAAAGCCGCGATGTTTGGCGTGAGCAACGATTTGCTCCATTGTCACTGACATGACTGCTTCCTCCTTTTCCGTTTTCATAACAAACAAAAACGCTCTCGCCACTAGGCCTTATTGCCTAGGGACGAGAGCGTGGCTCCCGCGGTTCCACCCTAGTTGATGCGACTAGCGCATCCGCTTTTCAGGAAAGCAACTCCGGACTGCCGTTTCATTAACCATCTTCACCGGGCTTCCACCGTCCCCGGCTCGCTACAGAAGAGAGGGTTAACTACTATCGATCCATCATCGTCACGCTATATTCCATTTTGCTATTTATAATAGCAAAATGGAAAAACGCTCGTCAATGCTTGAAAACATTTTTTACAAATGGTGTTTCAAATGCCACAGTCTCGATATGATCGGCTCCCCGTCCCAAACAATCTTGCTTTCTGCCCTTCGTTTTTTCACTTCCGGTTCGTCAAGCAGCAGCCAAAAGTTTTTCATTGGCAAATTCCCGAGCCCGTGCTTTTCGCTTAGCCTGTTTAAATACATTCTCCGTTTGTCGTCCATCCGCCGCGACAAGTTATTCCCGGCATCGGAAAAAGCGTATAACACGCTCGCTGTCGCGACACGTTTGACGCGAAACGACCCGGAAACGCGCAAAAAGAAGTCCCAGTCCCAATAATGGTGAACACCCGGATCAAAATAGCCGATATGATCATGAATCAATTTGCGATATAAACTTCCGGACGGAACATATGTGGAAAATTTCCGCATCGCTTCCCGGTCATATTCATAAGCGAATAAAAAGCGGTCTGTCGGGATGCGCTGCCCGTTTTCCGTCCGGTAATGAAAAATTTCGACATCCGAGTAAACGAAATCGACATCGCTAATTTCCGCAACCATTTGCTCCATATGGCAAGGAAGCAACAAATCGTCATCGTCGCAAAGCATAATAAGTTCCCCTTTTGCCGCCTTGACACCGATATTTCTCGCCTCGACATGCCCGACATTGCCGCGGCAGTGGATAAGATGAACATCGAGTTCCGGATATAACGCAATAATATCGTCAACGCGCTCGCCCCCATCATTGACAATGACCACTTCAAAATGATGGTATGTCTGCCTGTTCAGCGATTCCAATAATTCCGCAAGCGGGTACGGGCGATTGTATGTCGGAATGACAACAGACACAAACGAATTCAAGTGGTTCACTCACCGCCTCTCTTGCATACATAAAAAAGAAGGAGCAATTATCCTAAAGGTATAGCTCCTTCTCCGTTTTGTCAAATATTTATGCCAATTCCCGCTGTTTCGTCTCTTTTCCCAGCGCCCATACCGCGATCACACCGACGAAAATGGAAAGGCAAAAAACCGCAAAAATGGTCGTGACGGTGAGGCCATTGCCGACAAAATAGCCGACGAAAAGCGGGCCTAAAACGCCGCCGATACGTCCAAACGCCGCTGCCATCCCGGCCCCCGTGCCGCGAACCGAAGTCGGGTAAAGCTCTGGCGTATAGGCGTATAACGCCCCCCATGCGCCAAGATTAAAAAACGACAGTAAAATTCCCGAAGTCATCAATAATGCAAGCGAATCAGCATTGCCAAAGAAATAGGCGCTCACAGCCGTACCGATCAAATACGTGATGAGCACAAATTTCCGCCCCATCCGCTCAATAAGCCACGCGGCGCTAAAATAACCGGGCAGCTGCGCCAGCGTCATAAGCAAGACATACTCAAAACTTTTAATTAAACTAAACCCTTTCATGACCATTACACTTGGCAGCCATAAAAACATGCCATAGTAGGAAAATACAACGCAAAACCAAAGCACCCAAAGCATGAACGTTTCTTTCCGGTAAGCAGATGACCAAACTTTGGCAATGTTATTCCACACTGTTTTTTCTTTATGCGCGCTCGCAAACCTTGGCGAATCAGGCAGCCCCCATCGCAAATACAGGGCGTATAACGCCGGAATCGTCGCAAGCAATAGCGCTGTTTGCCAACCGTATGTTGGAATGACAAAATACGAAATGAACGCGGACAACAGCCAGCCGACTGCCCAAAAGCTTTCAAGCAACACAACAGCTTTTCCGCGTTCGTGCGCCGGCACGCTTTCCGATACAAGCGTCGAAGCAACCGGCAGTTCTCCACCTAAACCCATGCCTATGAGAAAGCGCAAAACTAAAAACGCCGCCAGTGTCGTCGTTAAAGCGGATAGACCGCTTCCGATTGAAAATAATAACAGTGTGATAATAAACACGTTTTTTCTGCCGATGCGGTCGGCTAACAAGCCGAATAACAGCGCGCCGGCTGCCATGCCGATTGAATTGACGCTGCCGATCCATCCCATTTGCTTGGCGCTTAAGCCCCAATCTTTTTGCAATGCCGCGATAATAAACGACAGCATACCCACATCCATCGCGTCAAACATCCAGCCAAGCCCGGCGACTCCTAACAGCTTCCGCTGCGAAATTGTTTGTCGACTCATGTAAATCCTCCTATTTTAACAAGTGTAAAGACATATTTTCTATCATTATAGGAGGTTTTGCGGAATGATTCAATAAAAGTGTGCAATTGCCATATGAACTTTACATATTTTTGAAAAGAATGTTTTGTATCATGAGAAACATTCCCCAACCGACTATCCCAAGCGCGACGGATAAACTGAACGGAAAAGAAGCTTTGAAACATAAGCCGATAACGAACAATAAAAAAGCGGTTGCCGGTAACCCCCACAACACTCCATCAATAAATTTGCTCAAAATGCGTATTTCTTCTCCTTGAAAATATAGCCAAAATAAACTCAATAAGCTGACTAACGGCAATGCCGCGATAACGCCGCCAAAGGCTGGATATCTCCGAGCCGCTTCTGTGACGCCGCCAATTATAATAGCGGAAACAACGATCTTGACTAGCGCAAACATTTTCTCGCTCCCTCGCTAAGAATAGAAAATGCCTTTTGTATAAGTTCGATATCCGATGGATCCATTTGCTTAAAAATTTTTTTCAGTTTGTCTTTGTCCAACCGGGTATGCCGGTATAATACCCGTTTCCCTTCGTCGGTTAATACAACGAACACTTTTCTCTCATCTACACTGCTTCTTCTTTTCACAACCAGTCCTTTTTTTATTAGCCTCTTTATATGCTCTGAAGCAGTATTATGCGAGACAGCTAAATGCTTTGCTAAATCGCCAATCGTTGCTTCTTTGTTTTTTTCTATGTACTGCAACAAACGAACCGCTTGGTGTGTAATATGATCTTCATGAACATAATGTAATAAGTAATAAATATCTGTCCATTGCTCGTTAATCATTTCAATAACATCATCAATCTGCATCCGTTCCCCCTCCTGTTATTCAAATATATCTTAATATAAGATATAATCTTATGTAAAGATATAAAGGACCGCTGTTATTTCGTCAATCTGCACGTTATGGATCTTATTGAACCGCTACTTTATCCATAAAAAAAAGATAGGCGCATTAACCTGCCTATCCTCTCACGGCTCTGTCCTTCTTTATTTTACAAATGTCTCGCCAACTATATATTCCAGCCACTCTTTTAGCTCCTTAAACGCAAATCGAACGTTAAGGCGTTCCGTCCATTGGTGGGCGTCGCGCCCGATCGGCCCGATGTTGAGCATTGGAACGTCCCATTTTGCCAGTGCATCAAGCGGCAGCTGATAGCCGCAATCCCATATCGGCATATTTTCGGTAAGCGTTTGTAGAGAAGCGAAAGATTGCTGCAAGCCGACATAGCTTAAATCAGAAATTCCAGGAAAATAATGTTGTCGGACAAGCAAAATGCCATGTTTTTCTTGCGCGTATTTTTGCAGTTTCGCAACAAGGCGCTGAACAAACGGATCGCTGCCGGAGCTGACAGCCGGGTAATATGGAGGCGCATAAAACAACACAATCATCGGCGCGAAATCTTTACAAAGCATGGCGAGCCGGTCGACTAGCGCGATCGTTTTCTCCCGGTCGTCCTTCGCCCCTTCCATCGATAGCACGCTTGCTTCAAGCTGTTCGACTTTTTTGGAGCCAAACATGTCCACTGCTTTCTTTCTTAATTCCGCAAAAGTAAATACGTTGATCAATATTGGTTTCGGCACTGATGTTTCGAATTTCGCAAAACGGGACGCCTCGCTGTCATAATGCTTTTCAATGCGCTTCGCCGCCCGTTTTGCGGCCGCAATTAACGAATCCGTCACGTCATCGAGCGGTTTTTGTTGCAAAAATAAATTAAATAGCGCCACAGCGCGATGCGGTATTTGCACAGAATATTCTTCTTTTAAATCCGTCTGCAATAAACTAGTCGGCGGCGGGCTGGCTTCCCCGTCGAATACTTCGCAAAAATCGGTATTAAGCTCTAATTCGCTTGCAATTTGTGCCACCATGAAATTAGCATTTAGCCCCGCGAACGGCTCGCCGACATGCGTTTCTTTTCCGTAACAATAAAAGCCCGGCAGCGCTTTCCCGATCGATCCGGTGTAAATGTAATTCGTTTTGTCCCCCGGATAGCGCGCAAACATCGGTTCAGAATTGATGACAAGCCGGTAAGTCAGCTCATATTTCTCTGCCATTTCCACGAGCACTGGCGCAGCCGCGCGCATTCCCACTGAATTTGCTTCCTCATCCGGCACAGTAAGGAGAAGTAAATTCCCGGCAAACGCTCCGTGGCATGCTTGCTCGATCAGCGACATATGGAGAGCAAGCCCGCATTTCATATCCATCACACCGCGGCCAAACAGCCATTCTCCTTTTTCGAGATCCGCTTGCACGCTAGAAGGAAGCTGCTGTTTCTGCTCGTAAAACCGTTTCGTCAGCTCCTCTGGCGAAAACGCAGCGTCCTTCCACATTCCGTAATCTTGTACATCGACCACATCAAAATGGCTGATGAGAACGACAGTATCGCGCACTTGTTCCGCTTTTTTCACAAGCGCGGTAACAAAATAGCGCCCATCTCCGGTCGGATGCAATTGTACAAACTCATTATTTCCTCGGAAATAATCAATGGCACGCAACTGTTCTGCGATAAATTTCGCAAGCGATATTTCCGCTTCCGTCCCGCTGATGCTTGGATATTCGACTAAACGGCAAAGCAATTGTTTCAATTGTTGCGGCGTCTGCCATTTCATTTCAATCCCCCATTTTAAATATATCTTCCTCCCTTATTTTAGCAAAAAACAACGCCGCAACCGACGGCGTATGCGGTGTTACAAACTCCATTTTTCGATGTCAAAAACAAGCTGTCCATTGGCAGCAAACGAAATCGTTTGATTGTTTTTATGTGGAAAGAACCGTGCCGTAAATACTTCTTCTCCTCCATTGACAAATACTTCGATTGAGGAAGTGTCTAAAAACATGTGCAACGAATGCAAATATTCCAAATAACATTGCCTTTTTTCGGTCAGCCCGTTGGCAAAACTTTTGCGTTCTAATGTCAACACACGTTCACCGCTATTGTAAATAAGGCGTACCTCGCTACGAATAGCAATCTCCATGTTTCCTAATAGATGAATGTTTTCTAAATAAAGCTCGATCACATCCCCGTTGATTCCTTCTAACATTATTTCTTCGTTTGCGATTGTGACACCAGAATATGCAATTTTATCCTTACGCAGCATTTGCAACTCTTCCACTGGTTTCTGATATATTTTACCATCTTTCAGTTTTAGTTCACGCGGCAATGTGAGCGCATGAACCCAGCGATGCGCAACGGTCGGATGCTTATCCTCATCTTGATCAGGAACTCCCATCCAAGCGATTAAAATTCGTCTTCCTTTTTCATCAAGCATCGTTTGTGGAGCATAAAATTCAAAGCCGCGGTCTAATTCGGTAAACGCTCCGTGAAAAAATTGGGCCGTTTCGTAATCAAGACACCCGACAAAATAACCAGACTGATGCACGTTATGATATTTCATTCCTTCTGCTTTTAACCCTTGCGGACAAACAAGGAGCACTTCTTGTCCGCCCAATTCAAATAAATCAGGACATTCCCACATGTAGCCAAAATCGCCTAATCGATTCAAATTTCCTCCGGCAATCGCACCAAGATATTCCCAGTCAAAAAGATTTTTTGAGCGAAATAACACCGCTCGTCCATCCAAACTGTTGCTTTGAGCCCCGACAATCATGTACCAGTTTTTTTCTTTTTTCCAAACTTTCGGATCACGGAAATGCGCCGTATAGCCGTCAGGAAGCGTTACAACAACTCCTTTTTTCTCAAAATCAATACCGTTTTTCGACATAGCCATACATTGGTACGTCTGGCGGTTTCCATATTCATCTTTCACATTTCCTGTATAAAATAATGTCAATACACCATCATTGTCAATGGCGCTTCCCGAATAGCATCCGTTTTTGTCAAACCATTCACTTGGGGCAAGCGCAATTTTTTCTTGTTTCCAATGAACAAGGTCACAAGATGTATAGTGCCCCCAAAATTTCGCGCCATGCCCAGTATGAAACGGCATCCATTGATAAAACACATGGTAAACGCCGTTCCAATGAATCAAGCCGTTCGGGTCATTCATTAGCCCGACCGGCGGCATTAAATGATAATGAAGGCGGTAATAGTCTTTTTCTACCATGTCTCGATATTTTTTCATTTCGGCATATGCTTGTTCGATCAGTTGTTGTTCTTTTTCCGATTTCATTTTTGCTCACCTCTGTCGCAGCGAATCAGGCATGACTGAATCATTCTTCTTCGCGAAATCCAAGCAATAATGTTGCGATAAACGCAGAAACTACCGCAATTGCAAACCCGACTAAATAGTTGACTAAATTTTGCATTCCTTCCGGGGCGACGATGGCAATCATCGGAATGCCCGTTAACCCGTAGGCGTTCGCAACAACGTTTGTAAATACAACATACGCTCCTCCTAACGCACCGCCGATAGCCGCAGCAATAAATGGCTTACGGTATTTTAAGTTCACCCCGAAAATTACCGGTTCAGTAATTCCAAGAAAAGCTGACAATGCAGATGGAAGGGCCACTTCTTTTGTTTTCGCTCGCTTCGCTTTCACAAATACGGCCAGCCCTGCCCCGCCCTGTGCAACATTGGCCATCGACCAAATCGGCAATAAATAGTTGACGCCAAGTTTCGCCAATAAGTTGGCTTCGATTGCATGGAAACTATGATGCACACCAGTAATGACAATCATAGAATACAAGCCGCCGAAAACAAGCCCAGCAAGCGCCCCGCCATAATGGTAAATAAAGTTAAGCACTGTCGTAATTCCATCACCAAGCAAGTTACCTAATGGGCCGATGGCTAAAATGGTAATAAATCCAGTGAAAATGACCGTCACAAATGGAACAACAAGCAAACTGACCGCGTGAGGCACGATTTTCCGTAATCCGCGCTCGATTTTACACATCACATAAGTAGCCAGCAAAATCGGAATGACGGTCCCCTGATAACCAACCATAGCAATATCAAAACCGAGAAAATGCATATACTCTGGCTTGGCTTTTGCCAATCCCCAAGGATTCAACAGCGCGGGATGTGTCATAATCCCACCGATGACCGCCCCTAAAAATGGGGTGCCACCAAACTCTTTCGCCGCACTAAAACCAATTAAGATCGGCAAAATGATAAACGCCGCACTCGAAAACATATCAAGCAACACATACCACGGGCTATCAGGCGCAACCCATTTGAACGCTTTCATCATTCCTAATAGTCCCATCAACAGACCGCTAGCAACAATCGCAGGGATAATCGGAACAAAAATGTTTGATAACGTTTTCGCCAATCGTGCTAATGGATTCATTTTTTGCTTGATTGCTTCTTGATGAACAGCTGTACTTATATGTTGCAATCCCGCTTCTTTTACAAATGCGTCGTACACTTTATTGACAACACCAGTACCGAAAATAATTTGATATTGCCCGGAACTGGAAAATGCTCCTTTTACCCCTTCAATGTTCTCGATCGCTTTTGTGTCCGCTTTCTTGTCGTCTTTTAACACTAAGCGTAGCCTTGTCGCACAATGGGCAGCGCTGATGAGATTCTCTTTTCCGCCTAACAACGAAATAAGTTGTTTTGCGATGTGTTCGTAATTCATTTGTGAACCCCTCTCTTATTTTTTAAAAAAGCAAAAAAGACCTAAAACATACAAAGGGCAGTATGGCAGAAACACATCTGCCATTCCCTTCATACGTTTTAGGTCTTGCCTGCGTTTGCAGTAACAATCCCACGATATTTTTTTGTAATGCGCTTTCATTATAATCGAATCGAAATCATTCGTCAACGTTTTTGTAAACGTTGAAGATGAAGGGCGATATAAGCGAGCTCAGCATCAGGAAACTCGAGGCCATATTCACTCTTCGCATGCTCGGCTATCTTTTTTGCGCAAGCGTATTCTTTTTCATATTTTGCTTGAATGAGTGCAAGCATCTCATCATCCATCGAATGAAACCATTCATGATCTTCAATGCGGTTGATCGCAAAACGCAAGTGGGTGAGCAGCCGCTGGTATGAAATGCTTTCTTCATCCATATCAACGCCTAGTTCAGCTTGAACGATATTGACCATTTCGCGAATAAGTGTCGTTTGCCGAAGCGTTTTATTCATGCTGGCGGCGTCCATCTTAGCGGTATGGATATGGAGAGCGATATGTGCCACTTCATCATCCGGAATTTCAATGCCGAGCCGCTCCTTAATCAGTTGTTTCGCCCATAGTCCAATTTGATATTCTTTTCTGTACAACACTTTAATTTCATTGAGCAATTTATTTTGGATGCGGTAACCCTGTTCAAGCCGCTCAAGCGCAAATGATAAGTGATCGGTTAAAGCAATATGAATATGATTGTTTAGCGGAGCTTGCAGCTGCCCCTCCGCATAGCTAATAATTTCTTCGGCAATTTCAATATGCTCTTCCGGCAATGTCCGCAATAATTGTTGAAACTTTTCATTTTCCCCTTCCATCACAAAAATTTTTTCAATTTTCGAAGGAGGAATAATATCATTTTTTCTTTTTTGAAAGGCAATTCCCGCTCCCATGACAATTTTTTCTTTCCCATCATCCAATACGACAACCGCATTGTTATTTAAAATTTTATGAATCCGGAACGCCATGGATTCATCACCATTACGCGTTGATGTCAATGTGGAAAATGGTCGTTTCTCCTTTTGTCGCTTTCGTTTCTGACGTTTTTTGCAAGCTTGCCACCACATCTCCGTTTGTCACAATAATCGGCGTAATCGTGCTTTTCGCTTTTTGTTTGACAAGATCCAAATCAACCGTTAATAAACGCTGGCCGACTTTGACGCGGTCTCCGGCCGCTACGTGCGCCGTAAATCCTTCGCCATTCATCGAAACCGTTTCTAAGCCAACGTGAATAAGCAGTTCCACCCCTGCTTCGGAACGCAATCCGACCGCGTGTTTTGTCGGGAATACTTGCACGACTTCCCCGTTGACAGGCGAAACAACTTCCCCGTCTGTCGGTTCAATCGCGATGCCGTCTCCCATCATTTTTTCAGAAAAAACAGGATCCGGAACTTCCTCGAGCGGCTTTACGCTCCCTGTTAACGGAGCGGCAACATCTTCATGAGTCGCTTTGTTTGTTTTACCAAACCATTTTTTAAAAAACATGTTGCTCATCCTTTCGTCTTTTTCAACTTCATCCACCGAACAAAAAAGACCTAAAACGCCGCGATCCGCCCGTCTTAGGTCCTGACTGCATCCGCAGCCGCAATTCCGCATTATCAGGGTAAATGGAAATGAGAGATTTGTCAAAGAATAACGACATAAAGTTCATGATTATTTCACATATTCGTCTATGCCAATTGTCTTAAGCGGAAGCAAATCTCGTCCGTCACTTCGCGGGTAGTCGCTTTCCCGCCGATGTCCGGAGTTTTTATGCCGTCTGCCGTCACATCTTCAATCATTTTTAATAACACGCTTCCTAATTCGTCTTCGCCAAAATGGTCAAGCATCAGTTTTGCCGTCCAAATTTGACCGATCGGGTTGGCGATGCCTTTCCCGTAAATATCCGGAGCGGAACCATGGACAGGCTCAAACATTGACGGATACTTTCCGTTCAAATTGATGTTCGCCGCCGGGGCAATGCCGATGCTGCCCATAATGGCTCCGCCCAAGTCGGTAAGAATGTCGCCAAATAAATTGCTGGCGACGACAACATCAAATAAATGCGGTTTTGTTACAAAAAACGCAGCAAGCGCATCGATGTGATACGAGTCTGTTTGAACTTCCGGATAATCTTCCTTAACTTGTGCGAACACCTCATCCCAAAACGGCATCGTATGGAAAATGCCGTTTGATTTCGTAGCACTCGTCACATGCCCTTTCCGTTTTTTCGCCAATTCGAACGCATAGCGCATCACCCGCTCTGTTCCTTTGCGGGTAAACACCGCGTTTTGGATGGCAATTTCGTCGTCGCCCCGATGAATCCTCCCGCCGATTTCGCTATATTCCCCTTCGCTGTTTTCGCGGACGACGATGAAGTCAAAATCGTTCGGATTCGCCAGCGGTGACGGCAGCCCGCGGAAAAATTTCGCCGGGCGGATGTTAATCACCTGTTCGAACTCGCGGCGAATTTTTAATAGCAATCCCCAAAGCGAAATATGATCCGGCACTAATTTCGGGTTCCCGACAGCTCCCAAAAAAATCGCTGCAAATCCTTGTAACGTTTGCAAACCGTCATCTGGCATCATTTTTCCATGCTCAACATAGTAATCACAGCTCCAAGGAAACTCGACAAACGTAAATTGCAGACCGCCGTGCACCTCGGCGATCGTGCGCAGCACGTCTAAAGCAGCCGGCACGACTTCTTTGCCGATTCCGTCCCCGGGAATAACAGCTATTTCCAATTGTTTCATATCGATTTCTCCCCCTATTTTCTGGATCTCCCAAACGTGTTAAAGCGATGGAACCGAACGTTCGCCGCCATCTTGGCGACTAATACGCCCCTGTAATTCGACCAATGCAGCAAAATTTCCTGCCCTTTGCGCCCTCCTCTGCAAAAACCGTTTCATTCACAAATTTTTCATTAACCGCTACAATAAAAACAAACGACTGCTTAAATGCCTTCCCATCCATTTCATGTGACGAAATGAGGGACAAACATGACACATTACGATGACCCTTTCCGTGGCGATTTCGACAGCCTCGAAGAATTCGCCGACCGCATCAGCGACCTTTTGCAATGCCCGATAACGATTGAAGACGCTAACCATCGCCTCATCGCCTACAGCGCCCACGACGACTATACCGACCCGGCGCGGACCGCGACGATTATCAGCCGTCGCGTACCGGAAAAAGTGATCAACAGTTTATGGAAGCAAGGGGCGATCCCCGCTCTTTTAAGCAGTCGCGAACCTGTCCGCGTCGCCTCCATTTCCGAAGTCGGCCTCGGCAGCCGTGTCGCTGTCTCGATTTGGAAAAATGACGAAGTGATTGGATTCATTTGGGCGCTGGAAACAGACCGGGCGCTATCGAAAGAGGATATGGAATTGCTGAAAAAAGCGGCAAAAGCGGCGAAAAATAAAGTATTACAGCTGCATATGCGAAAAAACAAGAAAGAAGAACGAGTGCAAGAATTTTTTTGGAAGCTGCTAACAGGGCACATGGCGACAGAGGAAGAAATTAAAGAAAGCTTCAAAGCGATGCAAATCCCAACCGCTCCGTTGTTTTCTGTCATCATTTTCCGTTTCGCCAACGAAATTACAAAAGAAATTGAAAAACAAATTTCTTATTCGCTGCAAACAACCCAGCAAATCCAACTCCTTCTCTATACGACAGACCAGAGCGACGTCATTTTATTAGCGGCGCCGAAAACGACGAATCAGCCGCTGAAAGAATTTACTTGCTTTATCGAATCGTTCGCGACGAAAATGAAAGAGCGGTTCCACATAAGCAGCATTCAAAGCGGCTTCGGCGGCATATACGAAACATATACATGCATTGAAAAAAGCTACAAACAAGCTTTAACGGTACTGAAAATGAAAGAAAAATTTCCGGCGCAACTCAACCGTGTTCATGGATATGAACAATTAGGCATTTACCAATTTTTTGATCTATTGTTGCAGAAAACACAACAAGGGGAATTTGGCAATTCGGCTTTGCGTAAATTGCAATCATATGACGAAAAACACCATACCGATTTAGTCGAAACGTTTGAAACGTTTTTCGACCGCGACTGCAACGTCAATGAAACGGCGGAAGCGTTAAACATTCATCCAAACACGCTCGCTTATCGGCTGAAACGCATTGCCGAAATTGGCGAAATTGACTTGCATGATATCAATCAAAAGGTAAAACTATATATCGATATTAAACTTGCCAAATACGAAGCGCTACATTGATTTGTGGAAATCCACAAAATGATAGCGCTTCTTTTTTTCTTCCGAACAAAGAAAAAATCACGATAACTGTTTATACTATAATTAAGCTTACAGTGCAAAGGAGGATTTCATTGATGATTATTGGTATACCAAAAGAAATAAAAAATAACGAAAACCGTGTCGCCATCACTCCGGCGGGCGTGATGTCATTCGTTCAAGCAGGGCATACAGTTTTAGTGGAAAAAGACGCAGGAATTGGAAGCGGTTTCACAAATGAAGATTATGCAAATGCTGGCGCGCAAATCATCGATCAAGCGCAAGACGTATGGGAAAAAGCGGATATGATCATGAAAGTAAAAGAGCCGTTGCCAAGCGAATACGGCTATTTCCGTCCAGGGCTCATTTTATTCACCTACTTGCACCTTGCCGCAGAGCCGGAACTGGCGCGCGCGCTGAAAGAAAAAGGCGTGATCGCCATCGCGTACGAAACCGTGCAAGTCGGCCGCACGCTTCCGCTTCTCACGCCGATGAGCGAAGTTGCAGGACGCATGGCAGCACAAATCGGCGCGCAATTTTTAGAAAAACCAAAAGGCGGAAAAGGAATACTTCTCGGCGGCGTTCCAGGAGTGAGCCGCGGCAAAGTGACGATCATCGGCGGAGGTACCGTCGGAACGAACGCGGCCAAAGTCGCAGTCGGGTTAGGCGCAGACGTAACGATCATCGATTTAAGCGCAGACCGCCTGCGCGAGCTGGACGACATTTTCGGCCATCAAATTACGACATTAATGTCCAATCCAATGAACATCGCTCAAGCGGTCGCAGAGTCCGATCTTGTGATCGGTGCCGTTTTAATTCCTGGCGCCAAAGCGCCTAAACTTGTGACAGAAGAAATGGTCAAAGCGATGAAACCAGGTTCTGTCATTGTCGATGTCGCGATTGACCAAGGCGGCATTGTCGAGACAAGCGACCATGTCACGACACACGATAACCCGACATATGTCAAACACGGTGTCGTTCATTACGCAGTCGCCAACATGCCTGGGGCAGTGCCAAGAACATCAACGCTCGCGTTAACCAATGTAACGATTCCATACGCCTTGCAAATCGCCAACAAAGGCGTCCAGCAAGCAATTTCGGACAACCCGGCGCTAAAGCTCGGCGTCAATGTCGCCAACGGCGAAATCACTTACGAAGCGGTCGCACGCGACCTTGGATACAACTATGTCCCGGTCGAAGAAGCACTAGGAAAACAATTGACATCGAACTAAGCCAATACCGGTACTGCGCATGATGCGCAGTACCGGTATTGCGTTTTTGCATATCACTTCCATGATCCGCCTTAGCCAAAATTACTTGCTACCTTATCCAATTTATTTGTGCTATGATGAAATAATACATACATAATTTTTATCACTTTAAGGAGGAATGGATTTATGACGATTTATAAAGCATTAACAATCGCTGGGTCCGACAGCAGCGGCGGCGCCGGACTGCAAGCCGACTTAAAAACGTTCCAAGAACTTGGCGTATATGGAATGACAGCCATAACCACCATCGTCGCGATGGATCCGCACAACAACTGGTTCCATCAAGTATTTCCGGTCGATCTCGCCACGATCGAAGCGCAGCTCGAAACGATTATCGTCGGCGTTGGGGTTCACGCCATGAAAACCGGCATGCTTCCGACGACAGATATTATCGAACTTGTCGCAAAAACAATTGAAAAACATCAATTGACCAATGTCGTCATCGACCCAGTGATGGTATGCAAGGGGGCTGACGAACCGCTTCATCCTGAAAATACCGTATGCTATCGCGAAGTGCTCGTGCCGAAAGCGACAGTGGTGACACCAAACTTATTTGAAGCGGCGCAATTAAGCGGGCTGAGCCGGATCCAAACGGTAGAAGACATGAAGGAAGCGGCAGGAAGAATCCATGAGCTTGGCGCAAAATATGTGATTGTTAAAGGCGGCCGCAAAATTCCGCATGAAAAAGCAGTTGACATCCTATACGACGGAAAAACGTTCGAACTGTTAGAATCCGACCGCATTGAGACAACATATACACATGGCGCAGGCTGCACGTTCTCGGCTGCGATCACCGCGGAACTTGCAAAAGGAAAACCGGTAAAAGAAGCGATCGCAACAGCAAAAGCGTTCATTACGGAGGCCATCCGCCATTCCTTCCCGCTCAACAAATACGTCGGACCGACAAACCATGCCGCGTACCGCCTATCCACACAACAATAAGGCAGGGGACATTCCCTGCCTATTTTCTTTGCATGACGCAATAAACATGATAATATAAAAGGCAAAACGACTATGAAAGAAGGATGTGTGAAGCGATTGAGAGTATCTGCCGTTCAATACCATCTTCATACCATTGATTCGTTCCAGCAGTTTGCCGACCAAGTCACCCATTACGTCAAAACCGCACAAGAGTTCGAAGCAGAATTCGTCCTATTTCCCGAATTCATAACAACCCAGCTGTTATCAATTCCGGGCGATTCGGGAAAATCCGCAACCATCGATGACTTGCCGAATTATACAGAACCGTATTACGAGCTATTCACTTCATTAGCAAAGCAAACGGGCATGTACTTAATTGGCGGCACCCATGTCATTCGCAAAAACGGAAAATTATATAATGCCGCTCATTTATTTACGCCAGACGGGCAAATTCACCAACAAGCAAAGCTGCATATCACCCCGACGGAAGTAAAAGAATGGGGCATTGCTCCAGGGGAAAGCGTCGGTGTGTTCGAAACGGAAAAAGGAACGATCGCGCTGTTGACGTGCTATGACATTGAGTTTCCGGAAATCGTCCGCATCGTGCGCGCCAAAGGGGCAGACGTCATTTTTTGCCCGTCATGCACCGATGACCGCCACGGATTCCACCGCGTTCGTTATTGTTGCCATGCGCGCGCCGTCGAAAACCAAGTGTATGTCGTCACGACAGGCACGGTTGGTTCGCTGCCGACCGTCGACTTCATGCGCGCCAACTTCGGCCAAGCAGCGGTCATCACGCCAAACGATATTCCGTTCCCGCCGCGCGGCATTTTAGTCGAAGGGGAAATCAACGACGACATGGTGGTCACCGCCGACCTTGACTTGTCGCTGTTGTATAAAGTGCGCGAAAAAGGCGCTGTGACAACATGGCGCGACCGCCGCACGGATTTATATCCAGATTGGAAATAAGGGACAACACATGGAATTACGTACAATGAAAAGTATGATCACCCTTTTATAAAAAATGGAACCTTGCTAACCGTGTTTCTTGGAGAAGTATTGCACCGCTTCATTATGCCGCGGTGCTTAAAGGAAAAACCGTTGCTGCGGCCGGGTGCCGCTAGGAGCCGCAATAGCCGGCTTTACGATGGATCCGAGGTCAGGGTGTTGTCTGCTTTTTTATGGATAATGGCATATGCTGTTTTACTAAATGAATTCGATGATGGTGTGAAGAAGCGGAAACATTTTCAAAGGAAAAGTTCACTCTCCCAGTGAACTTTTTCTTTGCTGATGAGATTCGGCGCTGTTCTTATCATCAACTATTTCTTCAAGCGTTGCTTTTAGTGCATAAGCTTATATCCCTATCCAACCATCTTGTCCTAGTAAAACAAAAAATGACATTTCTACTATAACTATTTTTATTGAATAAATTTTTCCCGAAAAATTGAAACTTTTATACGCATTTTTACGTATATTAAGGCGCCAATCTGTTCACGCTTGTTTGTGAAGCTAACTTTGGCCGCTGTTCATGATAAATATGTGAGAAAGTATATACATAACGCTGGAGTTTGTACATTCTTATTCTATAAATTTCAATAAAAAGGGAGGATAAGAAAATGAATATTCGAGAAAGCGAACTTCCTGGAGTTGGGAAAAAATTTGAAGTATTTACGAAAAATAAAGACAAAATGGTGATTATTATTCATGATAATGGCCGGAGAGATCTTTATTATTTTGAACAAGATAATTATGAAGATTATGTGGCCAATGCCGTTTTCGATGACACTGAAGCGAGACAAATCGCAGCGATTATTGGCGGTATGACATATAAGCCGAAGGCATTGGAGAACATTGAAATTGTGTTTGATGAGCTGGTCATTGAATGGTTTAAAGTGGAACAGGGGGCTAAAGCGGCAAATCAATCCATTGGCCAATTAAATGTCCGTCAATCTTTCGACGTTAATATTATCGCGATTGTCAAGAAAAACCATCAAATCATCCACACTCCTGGGCCTGAAAATATCATTGAAGAGGGGGATACACTTATCGTCTCAGGTGAGCGTACGCAAGTTAAAAACATGGTCAAAGAACTATTGGCTGGAAGGGGGTCGTAACATCTGATGACAAACCATTTGGTTTTTGAAGTCGGTGTCGCTTTGATTTTAGTTGCTATTGCAGCAGTATTGGCTGGAAGATTAAACTTCTCCATTATCCCCTTCTTAATCTTGCTAGGAATGGCCGTAGGTCCTCATGCCCCTCAATTTGGAATTATCGATCTCACATTCATTGAGAGTTCAGAGATTATCGCGTTTTTCGGACGTATCGGCGTATTGTTTTTATTATTCTACCTTGGTCTGGAATTTTCCATCGGGAAACTGATCAGGTCTGGCCGCTCCATTGTCGTCGGAGGCTCCATTTATATCCTCATTAATTTTAGCCTTGGTCTGTTATATGGTTATATTATGGGATTTCCTTTCCTTGAGATTTTAGTGGTTGCTGGCGTGATTACGATTTCATCGAGCGCGATTGTGGCCAAAGTATTAGTCGATTTGCGAAGAACAGCTAACCCTGAAACCGAATTAATATTAGGGATTATTATGTTTGAAGACATTTTCTTGGCCGTTTACTTATCGATTGTTTCAGGATTAATATTGGGCGGCTCTACTTCGCTCGGAGGAACATTGTTATCCGTTGCCATTGCTTTAGGCTATATGCTGTTCTTCTTTGTTTTGGCAAGAAAAGCTACACCTTTGATTAATAAATTGCTGAATATTTCCTCCGACGAAACGTTTGTCATTGTTGTATTTGCCCTTCTGTTCTTCGTAGCTGGGTTTTCCGAAACGATTCATGTCGCAGAAGCAATCGGTGCGTTGCTATTAGGCCTCGTCCTTTCTGAAACAGAACATAGTGATCGAATCGAGCGCCTTGTCGTTCCTTTTCGCGATTTCTTCGGAGCCATTTTCTTTTTCAGCTTTGGATTAAGTATTGATCCTTTTTCGTTAGGCGAAGCTGTCTGGCTCGCAATAGGAGCGGTTATATTAACGATAGTCGGTAATTTTATAGCAGGTATGGTCGCAGGCAGAAGAGCAGGATTGTCCCATAAAGCCTCCTCTAATATCGGATTAACCATTGTTTCAAGAGGAGAATTTTCCATCATTATGGCAAACCTTGGGATTGCTGGCGGTTTATCGGCTAATCTGAAACCTTTTGCTGCGTTATATGTGTTGATATTAGCGATCATCGGCCCGCTGTTAACGAAAGAATCCAAACGGATTTACGAATTTTTAAACAAGATATTCAAATGGAATAAATCTAGTGAAAAAATGAAAGGAGCTCAATCATAAATACGGAAGAAATCGAAAACCCTTCTCGTCTTGAGAAGGGTTTTCCCTTATTGTAAAGCCTGCTTAAATTTATCAAACTGCTCGATAATTTTTTCTTCCGGCGCTTTTGTCAATAAGCTAACGACAACAATGGCGAGCAAGCTTGCGGCAAAGCCTGGAATCATCTCATACAGCAAGTTTTTCAAATATTCCGATTGCGTCCAAAGAATCACGGTCGCCGCTCCCGCAACCATGCCGGCAAACGCCCCCCATTTTGTCATGCGCCGCCAGAACAGACTCAATAAAATAACCGGGCCGAACGAAGCACCAAATCCCGCCCACGCATAACCGACTAAATTTAAAATCGTATCATTTTTCGTATATGCCAGCGCGGATGCCACTAACGCCACGATGAACACGGCAAGGCGGCCGACAAAAACCAATTCTTTATCCGAAGCGGAACGGCGAAATAATATTTTATATAAATCTTCCGTCAACGAACTGGACGTCACAAGCAGCTGCGAAGAAATCGTGCTCATAATCGCTGCTAAAATCGCCGAAAGCAAAAAGCCGGTGATGAGCGGATGGAATAAAATTTCCCCAAGTTGAATAAATACCGTTTCCGGATCATCCAGCTTAGCGCCGCGCTGTGAAAAGTAAGCGATCCCAAACAGCCCTGTTAACATGGCGCCAGCCACTGAAAAAACCATCCACCCCATTCCAATGCGGCGGGCGCTTTTCATCTCTTTGACAGAAGAAATCGCCATAAAACGGACGATAATATGCGGCTGCCCGAAATAACCGAGCCCCCACGCAAATAAAGAAATAATGCCAAGAAAACTTGTTCCTTTCCATAAATCTAATAAATTCGGATCGATGCTCCGAATCGTTGCCACCGTATCCCCTACTCCGCCCGTATGGAAAAGCGTGACGGCCGGAACGAGAAGCAAAGCGAGAAACATGATCGTCCCTTGCACAAAATCGGTCCAACTAACGGCCAAAAAGCCTCCAAACAATGTATACGCAACAACAACGCCGGCGACAATCCATAATCCTGCATGATAACTTATGCCAAACGAGTTCTGAAACAGCACGGCTCCGGATACAAGACCAGAAGATACATAAAATGTAAAGAAAATCATAATTACAAAACCGGAAATCAACCGGAGCAGCTTCGACGTATCACCAAATCTATTTTCCAAAAATTCTGGAATTGTTATGGAATCGTTTGCTACTTCTGTATACACGCGCAAACGAGGCGCAACATATAGCCAGTTCGCATACGCTCCGAGCGTCAGCCCAATAACAATCCATGACGCGCTTAATCCTTGTGCATACATCGCTCCCGGAAGCCCCATCAACAGCCATCCGCTCATATCGGAAGCGCCCGCGCTAAGCGCCGTAACAGCAGGACCTAGCGTCCTTCCCCCAAGCATATATTCAGAAAGGTTCGATGTCCGCTTATAAGCCCAATACCCTATTAACAGCATGCCAATCATATATGCCGCGACAGAAACGAATACCAAAACGGTTTCTCTCCTTTCTTTACTGTCTTGCTTTCCATTCTAACGAAAAACTATTATTTTAACAATAACAATTTTTACTTTTCTAATTATTTCAATAAAATATTCCATATATCGACATTTATTCGTTCGGATTGCAACATTGCTTTCATCCAGCGGGTTTCGGCCACTGAACAAGGTTTTTGCCGTTTCCTTTGCCCCAATTCCGTTGGGATTTCATCCGTTTCCGCCGCCAACGAGTTTGATTAAATTATTTCACACAAATTTATGTAACTTGACGGCAAATGTAATAGAATACATCCCATCATCGCCTAATATTGCCGCCAATACAATAAAAAGCTGGCTCCTCCGCGTAAGAAAGGAGCCAGCGATCTTTTTTACAACACGAATGACATCGTCCAAATCGAACCGACAACAACGACGACCGCGATAAAAAAGCTATATGCCATATTGATCGTTTGAATTTTGCCGCTGTCACTTTCCGTCATGTGCATAAACATAAATAGCTGCAAGCTTGCTTGAATTACTGCCAAAATAACAATAATGCCAATGATCGCTCCTGTCGATAATCCGGAAGACAGCGCGACCCACAGCGCCGCGAATGTTAATAAAAGCGAGAAAATAAATCCGACGATATGTTTCCAAGGAAATGTTTCATGGTGATGGTTAGCACCCATCCTAGATCACCATCCCAGTCAAATAAACTAGTGTAAAGATGAAAATCCAAACAACGTCAAGAAAATGCCAGTACAAGCTGACAATAAACACTTTGCGGGCAGTTCTTGGCGTCAAGCCACGCTGCAAAATCTGGATAATAATTAAAATCATCCAGCCGATTCCAAGGCTGACGTGCGCTCCGTGCGTTCCGACAAGAACAAAAAAGCTGGACAAAAACGCGCTCGTTTGCATTGTCGCGCCTTCATGCACGTAATGAATAAATTCACGAATTTCAAATGTAATAAATCCCGCGCCTAAAAGGAGCGTCACCAACAGCCATGTCAATAAACCGCTAAGGCGGTTGCGGCGCATTTCAAAAACAGCTAGCCCACATGTAAAGCTGCTTGTCAAAAGAAGCAATGTTTCGATCAACACGTCTTTTACTTCAAACAGTTCTTTCGCCGTCGGGCCGCTTCCCGTACGTTGGAACAATACAAGATATGTGGCGAACAAGGTCGCAAACAGCGCGACCTCGGCGCCAAGGAAAATCCAAAATCCTAAAATATTTAAACGGCTTTCTTGTGTCCGATACTCGAGCGGCATCGTTTCATCATAGCGGTGAGCTGCTTCTGCCATCTGTTACGCCCCCTTCCGTGCCAAACGTTCCGTGCGCTTGATTTCGTCGACGCTAATGTAATAGCCGTCATCATCATCAAACGAGCGGAGAATCAGCCCAAGAATAATGAAGATCGCAGCGATAATCGCCAGCGTAAACCATTTAAAGACAAGACCAAATCCCGCGAAGAAAAACGCGATGGAAATCAAGAATGGGCGGCCAGAGTTGCTTGGCATATGAATCGGTTCCAGCTGTTCTTCTTTTACTTCATACCCGCTGCCATTTTTCTTCATGGCCCAATAAGCGTCCAAATCCGTTACTTCCGGCACAACTGGGAAATTGTAATGCGCCGGCGGCGAAGCTGTCGCCCACTCTAACGTGCGGCCGTCCCACGGGTCCCCGGTCATGTCGCGCTCTCCGTAACGCGCGCTGTAATAAATGTTATAGCAAAACACGATAAAGCCGATTCCCATTAATACGGCACCAATTGTCGCGACAACGTTGAGCGGCGTCCAGCCAAGCCCAGCAGCGTATGTGTACATGCGCCGCGTCATTCCCATTAATCCTAAGAAATACATCGGGAAGAAGCAGATGTTAAATCCGATCATAAAGAGCCAGAACGCCCATTTTCCTAAATGTTCGTTTAACAGATGGCCGAACATTTTCGGATACCAGTAATGAATCCCGGCAAAACAAGCAAACACCGTACCGGCAATTAACACGTAATGGAAATGGGCAATTAAGAAATAACTGTTATGATATTGGTAATCTGCCGCTGCCATCGCGAGCATGACGCCAGTCACCCCGCCGATGACGAAGTTCGGAATAAACGCCAGCGACCAAAGCATCGCCGTCGTTAAACGGATTTTCCCTTTGCGGAGCGTAAATAGCCAGTTGAACACTTTCACTCCGGTCGGAATCGCAATCGCCATCGTTGTTATCGAGAAGAACGAGTTCACCGCCGGGCCGGCGCCCATCGTAAAGAAGTGGTGCACCCAGACGATAAAGCTCAAAAAGGCGATACCAACGATCGATCCGACCATCGCTTTATAGCCAAATAAGCGTTTGCGGGCAAATGTGCTGACAATTTCGGAGAAAATCCCAAAAGACGGCAAAATGACGATATACACTTCCGGATGTCCCCAAATCCAGAACAAATTCGCCCAAAGCATGGACATGCCGCCGTTTGCCATCGAGAAAAATTGCGTGCCAAACAAGCGGTCAAATGTCATTAGCGCCAACGCGACCGTAAACACTGGAAACGCGAAAATAATCAGCACGCTTGTTATTAAAACCGTCCATGTAAACATCGGCATGCGCATCAGCGTCATGCCTGGCGCCCGCATTTTTAAAATCGTTACCAAAAAGTTTATTCCGGTCATCAGCGTGCCAATCCCGGAAATTTGCAAGGCGACCGCGTAATAGTTGTTTCCGACGCCCGGGCTAAATTCATTGCTGGCAAGCGGGAAATACGCCGTCCAGCCGGCATCCGGGGAACCGCCGATAACAAACGAAATATTAAACAGCAGTGCGCCGAAGAAAAAAAGCCAGAAGCTTAGCGCATTTAAGTAAGGAAACGCAACATCGCGCGCCCCGATTTGCAGAGGCACGACAATGTTCATTAACCCGATCAGAAACGGCATCGCCATAAATAAAATCATAATCGTACCGTGCGTGGTAAAAATTTCGTTGTAATGCTGCGCGTCGAGAAATTTCATGTTCGGCACCGTCAGCTGCGCCCGCATCAACAGCGCGTCCACGCCGCCGCGGAACAACATGAGCACAGCGCAAATAATGTACATGATTCCAATTTTTTTATGGTCTACCGTCGTTAACCACTCGTCCCAAAGCCATTTCCATTTTTTAAAATATGTCAACACAAAAACAATGCCGATAATGGTCAGCACAATCGCGACATCCGCCGCATAAATGAGCGGCTCGCCAGTGACGAAAAACTCGCTCCATTTCATATACGGTTCCTCCTTTCCCGCCATTAATGCTCGTAATGATCGCTTTCCATGTCCCCATGGCGGTCATTGCGTTTTTCATCATCCCCATGGTGGCTGTTTTGTTTCGCATGGTCTACCCATTCAAGATGCGTATTCGAAAACGTCATCCGTCCGACTAACCCTGGTTTTAAAATTTCGCCGTATTTTTCTTTATTGAGCTTTGGCGCCGTTTGTTGCACCTCTTTAACCCATTTGTCGAATTCATCTTGCGTTTGCGCGACAACCTCAAATTCCATATGGGCAAATTGTTTTCCGGAGAAGTTCGCGCTTCGTCCCATGTACGAACCCGGATGGTCGGCTTGCAAAATCAACTGCGTTTCCATACCGTCCATCGCATACTTTTGTCCGCCTAACTCCGGCACCCAAAACGAGTTCATCGGTCCAGCAGATGTCAGTTTAAACTTTACTGGAACATCTTCTGGAATATTGACATAATTCACCGTTTCAATATTTTGCTCCGGGTAGCTGAAAATCCATTTCCAGTTTGCCGACGTAACATGAATCGTCAATGGCTTGACGTCATGACGCGGCGGCTTTTCAAGCGCAAATGTCGACTTCACCGTTGGAATTGCCAATGCGGCGACAATGATAACCGGAATCGCCGTCCATACGATTTCCAGCAGCGTATTCCCTTCTTCATCCGGCGGCTCATAATCGGCATTTTCTGGCTTTTCGCGGTAGCGGATGAGCACAGCCGCAAACAATGCAAAAACAACAACAATAATGAATAACATGAAGCCAATCGACCACATAATTAAGTCATACTGCTCTTTCGCGACAGGTCCTTTCGGATTCAATACCACTATATTTTCGCTACAACCGCTTAAAAGAAGCAACAACGACAGGGGAAGCCATGAAAACCATTTCCGTCCCCGCTGCTTTCCATGCTTCATCAGCACGCTTCCTCCTTTTGACAGCATTTATTTTTACCATATCAAAAGTGAAAATAGTTGAAACTGACAAAAACAAAAATTCATAAATTCGAAATAGATTTGTCACAAATAGTTCAATATTTTTTCAATAAACATTCACGATTATGACTAAAAAATGAAAATTAGCCAATAACAGCCCTTTCAAGAAAAATAAGCCTTCCCCATAACATAGGGAAGGCTAAAAAGAGCGGCCGAGCCGCGCCTTCATCCGTTCGCGAGTACGCGGATTTAACGTTTGCCACATCCATTTTTCATATAGTTCCTTCTTCTCTTGAAATGATAAATAGTAGCGCTCGCCTGCCTGCCGGCGCGCCCTCTCGGTAACATCATACAACGCCAGCGCCGCTGCTACCGATATATTAAAACTTTGGACAAACCCGTACATCGGAATCATAAACGTCGCATCGGCGACACGGATCGCCTCTTGCGACACGCCGCTATGCTCGTTGCCAAACAGAAGCGCCGTCGGCTGCGACACATCAATGTCGCAAAGGCGGATCGTTCCTTCGCCGAGATAGCTAGCGTAAACTCGGTAGCCTTTTGCTTGTAAATCTTGAATCGCCGTTACAATATCCGGTTGCTGCCGGAGCGTCAGCCATTTATCGGCATGCCGCGTCACGAGCGGATTCGGCTGGAACGGCGCTCTTCCTGCCACAACATACACATCCTGCACGCCAAACGCCTCCGCTGTGCGCAAAACAGCCGCTTGGTTATGCGGGTCATCGACCGCTTCCGTCAACACCGTAACATAGCGAGTCCGCTGTTGGAGTATGTCATACATTCGTTTTAACCGTTCCGGTAAAATCATTTCCCAAATAAGCCGCGTCTCTTCCGTTAATAATCCTTCTTTTTGCAGCTGTTCAATGAACGCTTTTGCTTCTTGCTCGTTCATTGCCATCACCTTCACTTTTCTCTATATTCCTGCTGCCGCCAGAACGAATCTCATTGTACAAAATTTCCGCCATGCAGGCAAAAGTAAATAATGTAAAAACATTAAATATTATTTCATTTCTGATATAAAATGTACTATTATAATTATGTAAACGCTTTTAATAAACCATCCATTATTTTAATCAGCAGGAGGAATGACAATGCAACCCCCCAAACATCAGCAACAACTGCACCGTGGATTAGAGGAAAGACATATCTCTCTTATGTCCCTTGGCGCGGCAATCGGAGTCGGCTTATTTCTCGGCTCGGCCAATGCCATCAAACTGGCGGGACCGGCCATTTTGCTGGCATACGCGGTAAGCGGCATCGTCATCTTCTTTATTATGCGCGCGCTTGGAGAGATGGCCGTGGAACACCCGGTAGCCGGTTCATTCAGCCGCTATGCGCACAATTATTTAGGACCGCTTGCCGGTTATTTAACCGGTTGGAACTATTGGTTTTTATGGGTCGTTACTTGTATCGCGGAAATAACAGCCGCCGGCATTTATATGCAATTTTGGTTTCCGGATACGCCAAGATGGATATGGGCGTTAGCTGCTTTAATCTTAATGACATTGATTAATTTCCTCGCCGTCAAAGCATACGGGGAATTAGAATTTTGGTTCGCCCTTATAAAAATCGTCACTATTGTATTTATGATTATCGTCGGCTTTGGCATGATTTTGTTTGGCATCGGCAATGGCGGAGTCGCCACCGGCATCAGCAATCTTTGGAAACATGGCGGTTTTTTCCCAAATGGCATTACCGGTGTGTTAATGTCTTTGCAAATGGTGATGTTCGCCTATTTAGGAATTGAAATGCTTGGCGTTACGGCCGGAGAAGTGAAAAACCCGGAAAAATCGCTTACCAAGGCGATTAATAGCGTATTTTGGCGCATTTTAATTTTCTACGTCGGCGCATTGTTTGTCATCATGTCCATTTACCCTTGGAACGAAATCGGGGAAAAAGGAAGCCCGTTTGTGCTGACGTTTGAAAAAATCGGCATTCACGCTGCGGCGGGAATCATCAACTTTGTTGTTTTAACGGCCGCTTTGTCTTCATGCAACAGCGGAATTTTCAGCACAAGCCGCATGCTCTTTAACCTGGCTGAACAAAAGGAAGCGCCGCCTTCCTTCGCTAAACTGACCAAGCGCGGAATTCCAGGCGTCGCCCTTATCGTCACGGCATTGGCAATGTTAGTCGGCGTTTATTTAAACTACGTTTCCGAAAAAGCTTTCCAATGGGTAACGAGCATCGCCACATTCGGCGCCATTTGGACATGGGCGATTATTTTGCTTTCGCAATTGCAGTTCCGCAAACGCTTAAGCCCGGAGAAACGGCAACAATTAACATATAAAATGCCGCTTTATCCTTACAGTTCATATATTTCTCTTGCCTTCCTGATCTTAGTGGCGATTTTAATGGGCTACTTCAAAGATACACGAATCGCGCTCATTATCGGGCCAGCTTGGCTCATCTTGCTCGTTGTCGTCTATTATGCAAAAGGCTTGCATAAGCGTCATTCTTACGCTTCTGATAAAAAAACAAATTAGCAAAACAACCGCTCCATCCCTTTTTCGGGATGGAGATTTTTATTTTTTCCCTCCTTCTTTGGCTTGCCATTTCTTCTTCTTAATCTGTTATATATTTTTATCATCATCTAATTCATATTGTTCAACATTTCACAAATTATTCAATAATGGATAGATCTAATGATGAAAAAACGTAGTATTGTATAGATGAAAGCTGTTATATACATTTTTATAAATCTGTTATATAAACAGATGCATGGGAGGGAAACTGTTATGAAACAAGCAACTGTTGTATTGGACCCTTGGCGCAATTTTAAAGGGTCAAAATGGAAAAAATCGATTGACGTCCGTGATTTTATTTTAAACAATGTAACCGTTTACTACGGGGATGAATCATTCCTGGAAGGGCCTACAGAAGCAACGAAAAAACTATGGGAACAAGTGATGGAATTGTCGAAACAAGAACGCGAAAAAGGCGGCGTCCTTGATATGGACACATCGATTGTTTCGACCATCACTTCCCACGGACCAGGTTATTTAAACAAAGACTTGGAAAAAATCGTAGGTTTTCAAACAGATAAACCGTTTAAGCGTGCATTAATGCCGTTTGGCGGCATTCGCATGGCGCAACAATCATGCGAAGCATACGGTTACAAAGTAAGCGACGAAGTGAAAAAAATCTTTACGGAATACCGGAAAACACACAACCAAGGTGTGTTTGACGTTTACACCGACGAGATGAGATTAGCGCGCAAAGCAGGAATCATCACCGGCCTTCCTGATGCGTACGGACGCGGCCGTATCATCGGCGATTATCGTCGCGTCGCGTTATACGGTGTCGATCGTTTGATCGAAGAAAAACAAAAAGATTTGAAAAACACTGGCGCAAGAACGATGACCGAAGACATTATCCGTCTTCGCGAAGAAATTTCAGAGCAAATTCGCGCATTAAATGAGTTAAAACAAATGGCGTTAAGCTATGGATATGATATTTCCAAACCGGCACGGAACGCACATGAAGCATTCCAATGGCTCTATTTCGCTTATCTTGCTGCTATTAAAGAACAAAACGGCGCGGCGATGAGCTTAGGGCGCGTTTCCACCTTCTTGGATATTTATATCGAGCGCGACTTTGCAGAAGGCACATTAACGGAAAAAGAAGCGCAAGAACTTGTCGACCATTTTGTGATGAAATTGCGCCTTGTCAAATTTGCCAGAACGCCGGAATATAACGAACTGTTTAGCGGAGACCCGACATGGGTTACCGAATCGATCGGCGGAATTGCCATTGATGGCCGTCCGTTAGTGACAAAGAACTCGTTCCGTTTCCTTCATACGTTAGATAACTTAGGACCTGCGCCAGAGCCAAACTTAACAGTACTTTGGTCGAAACAATTGCCGGAAGCATTCAAAGAGTATTGCGCGAAAATGTCGATCAAAACAAGCTCGATTCAATATGAAAATGACGACTTAATGCGCGTCGAATTTGGCGATGATTACGGAATTGCTTGCTGCGTATCAGCGATGCGAATCGGCAAACAAATGCAATTTTTCGGAGCGCGCGCCAACCTCGCCAAAGCATTGTTATATGCGATTAACGGCGGCGTCGATGAAAAATTGAAAATCCAAGTTGGCCCTGAATTTGCGCCGATTACCTCCGAATATTTAAATTATGATGAAGTGATGCATAAATTCGATCAAGTGCTTGAATGGCTTGCCGAACTTTATATTAACACACTGAATGTCATCCATTACATGCACGACAAATATTGTTATGAACGCATTGAAATGGCGCTTCACGATACTCACGTTTTACGCACAATGGCCACTGGCATTGCCGGATTGTCAGTTGTCGTCGATTCGTTAAGCGCGATCAAATATGCAAAAGTCAAACCGATCCGCGATGAAAACGGCATTGCTGTTGATTTTGAAATGGAAGGCGACTTCCCGAAATACGGAAATAACGATGATCGCGTCGACCAAATTGCCGTTGATTTAGTCGAACGTTTTATGACGAAATTGAAAAAACATAAAACATATCGCGATTCGAAACATACGCTATCTATTTTAACAATTACGTCTAACGTTGTATACGGGAAAAAGACCGGAAATACACCAGATGGCCGCCGCGCTGGCGAACCGTTTGCCCCAGGAGCAAACCCGTTGCACGGCCGTGACACGAAAGGAGCGCTCGCTTCGCTAAGCTCTGTCGCGAAATTACCATATGAACATGCATTAGATGGCATTTCGAATACGTTCTCGATCGTGCCGAAAGCGTTAGGAAAAGAGGAAGGAGACCGTGTCCGCAATCTTGTCGCCGTTTTAGACGGATACATGGAAAAAGGCGGGCATCATCTCAACATTAACGTGTTGAACCGCGAAACATTGTTAGATGCGATGGAACATCCAGAAAAATATCCGCAATTAACGATTCGCGTTTCTGGATATGCCGTCAACTTCATAAAATTAACGCGCGAACAACAAATCGATGTCATTAACCGCACGTTCCACGAAACGATGTAATAATCTCCCCCCTCCTTCTTAAGAGGGGGGTATATTTCTCTTAGGAAGGAGAACAGGCGTATGAAAGGATTTATTCATTCCATCGAATCATGCGGCACCGTCGACGGGCCGGGCCTTCGCTATGTCATCTTTACACAAGGCTGTGTGCTGCGCTGCCAATATTGCCATAACGCCGATACGTGGGAAATTGGAAAAGGAAAAGGAAAAGAAATGACTGTGGAAGAAATCATCGATGACGTGAAAACATACTTGCCGTTTATCAACGCTTCCAATGGCGGAATTACCGTCAGCGGCGGAGAGCCTTTGTTACAAATCGATTTTTTAATTGAATTATTTAAAGCATGCAAAAAACTGGGCATTCATACCGCGATCGATTCATCGGGAGGATGCTACACGACGGAAGCATCGTTCCAGCAAAAATTAAATGAATTACTTTCCTATACCGATTTAATTTTGCTTGATTTAAAACATATCGATGAGAAAAAACACCGGAAACTGACAGGAAAAACCAATAAACATATTTTACAATTTGCTCAGTTTTTATCCGAAAAAAACGTTCCTGTTTGGATCCGGCATGTTCTCGTTCCAACCATCACAGACGACCCGAATGACTTGCGCCGTCTCGCCGCTTTTATTCGCACATTAAAGAATGTGAAAAAAATTGAAATTCTCCCATACCATAAATTAGGAGTATACAAATGGAAAGCGCTTGGATTAAAATACCCTTTGGAAGGAATCGAGCCTCCTTCGGAAGAAAGCGTACAAATGGCACAGCGAATTCTTAACGGAACAGAAGATACAGTATCTCTTGCGTAATAATCTCTTTTCTCAGATGAAAGTTTTTTACACATGGAAAAAGGATGGCTCGCTGTGCTCATGAGCAGCAGGTGAGCCATCCTCTTTCTTTGGGGGAGTGGTTTTTATTTTTAAACTCCTTTAAACGCTTGGCGATAAATATGAACTAAATCGCTAACAAGCGGGAGTTTCGGGTTAGCAGTAGTACATTGGTCTTCGAAAGCCAATTCGGCTAATTTTTCAACTTTGCTTTCAAATTCTTGTTTGCTGACGCCGCATGCTTCAATGCTCAGCGGCATATCCAACTGTTTTGCCAGCTTAATGATCGCCTGAACGAGGCTTTCGACCCCTTCTTCCGTTGTGCGGGCCGGCAAGCCGAGCATTCTCGCAATTTCTGCATAGCGCTGGTCCGCTTTGAAATATTCGTATTTCGGAAATGCGGTAAATTTTTTCGGTTTCGCTGCGTTATAGCGAATGACATGCGGCATCAAAATGGTATTCGCGCGCCCATGCGGAATATGGAATTCCGCGCCAAGTTTATGAGCCAAACTATGGTTAATGCCTAAAAACGCGTTGGCAAATGCCATTCCCGCAATCGTAGAGGCGTTATGCATTTTCTCCCGGGCAAGCTCATCCGCTCCGTTTTGATATGCCCGCGGCAAATATTCAAATACGAGTTGGATTGCTTTCATGGCAAGACCATCGGTATAATCATTTGCCATATTGGAGACATACGCTTCGATCGCATGTGTCAATACATCCATTCCCGTATCGGCGGTGACATGTTTTGGCACGGTCATGACAAATTGCGGATCCACAATCGCGACGTCCGGTGTCAATTCATAATCTGCCAACGGATATTTTATATTCGTTTTTTTATCGGTAATGACGGCAAAAGACGTTACTTCCGATCCTGTTCCTGATGTCGTCGGAATGGCGACAAATTTCGCTTTTTGGCCCAGTTTTGGATATTTATAAACGCGTTTTCGAATATCTAAAAATTTTTGTTTTAATGCGTTGAAATCCGCTGTCGGATGCTCGTAAAAGAGCCACATCGCTTTTGCCGCATCCATTGGCGAGCCGCCTCCAAGCGCGATAATCACATCCGGCTCGAAACTTCTCATCATGTCGACACCTTTCATTACCGTCTCAATTGAAGGATCTGGCTCTACTTCGGAGAAAATTTCACTATGCACATAATCCGGGCGTCTGCGCAAGTAATACAGCACTTTATCGACATATCCGAGCTTGACCATTCCCGGGTCGGTGACGATAAAAGCTCTGGAAATATCCGGCATTTTCGCTAAGTATTGTACAGCATTTTTTTCGAAATAAATTTTCGGCGGCACTTTAAACCATTGCATATTTACCGTCCTTTTTGCCATTCTTTTTATATTGATAAGATGAATCGCACTGACGTTTGTCGAAACAGAGTTTCCGCCAAATGTGCCGCATCCCAGCGTTAATGACGGAATGTACGCATTGTAAATATCGCCGATTGCTCCTTGCGAAGATGGCGCATTAACGATAATCCGTCCCGCTTTCATCCGTTTGCCAAATTCGGTAACCACGTTTTGATTATCGGAATGGATGACAGCCGAATGTCCCAAGCCGCCAAATTCCAGCATTTCTTCACAGCGCTTAAATCCTTCTTCCGTGCTGTTAACTTTATAGCAAGCAAGGACAGGGCTTAATTTTTCCCGAGACAACGGATATTTTGGCCCGACCCCTTTTAACTCAGCAACAAGAATTTTTGTGTCTTCCGGCACAGCGATGCCGGCCATTTTCGCAATTTCATAAGCTGGCTTTCCGACGATATCCGGGTTGACGGTGCATGTATTTTCATTGATAACGAGTTTTTCTACTTTTTTCTTTTCTTCTTCATTTAAGAAATAACAATGGTTTTCTATCATTTCTTTCTTTACTTGTTCATAAATTTCTTTATCAATAATGACTGCTTGTTCAGAAGCGCAAATCATGCCGTTATCAAACGTTTTCGATAAAATTAAGTCATTTACCGCCCGTTTTATGTTTGCCGTTTTTTCAATATAGCAAGGCACATTGCCAGGTCCGACGCCCAAAGCTGGTTTTCCAGAGCTGTACGCTGCTTTCACCATGCCGGCGCCACCAGTTGCCAAAATGAGAGAAACGCCAGGATGGTGCATAAGCTGATTGGTTGCATCAAGCGAAGGAGTTTCAATCCATTGAATGCAATGTTCTGGAGCCCCTGCCCGGACCGCCGCATCGCGCAGCACTCTTGCCGCTTCGCTGCTGCATCGTTGCGCCGATGGATGGAAAGCGAAAATAATCGGGTTGCGTGTTTTTATCGAGATTAACGCTTTAAACATCGTTGTCGATGTCGGGTTTGTCACTGGCGTAATCCCAGCAATAACACCAACAGGCTCAGCAATTTCGATAATTTCTTCATGCGGATTTTCATGAATAATCCCGACTGTTTTATCATACTTAATATTGTGGTATATATATTCTGTCGCAAAAAGGTTTTTTATAATTTTATCTTCATATACACCGCGTTTTGTTTCTTCTACTGCAAGCTTGGCTAATGCCATATGCTTGTCGAGCCCGGCTAACGCCATTTCTTTCACGATATGATCGATCGTTTCTTGATCGTAAGCGCGAAATTGTTCCAACGCTTTCTGTGCATTAGCGACAAGCTCATCAATCATTTTTGCTACTTCGATTTTTTTATCGACGACTCTCTCCTCCACAGCCATACGCATTCTCCCTCCTGATTGTGAAATGTTTCACAAATGATGTTAAAAAATAGAAGATGGAAATATTCCCATCTATACATCCCTTATTATAAATAGCTAACGAAGATTTTAGTTTGTCTAATTTGTGAAATGTTGAGCAATGTATTCATAAAATATTCACAAAAAATTTGTTGATTTTTTCTTTTCTTAATCTGTATCCTGTCCTCCCAGCAGCAGTGTTTTTCAAGCGCAAGCTATTCTTTGCATGACACGTCTTGCAATGCCAATATATAACCAGAGGCTGCCTTAAGGCAACCTGCGCAGACGATGGCAAATTAGGTTTTGGCAAATGTCTAAAACCTCATTTAAGCTATTTGACTAATGAATGCTTAAATGCATAAATTACCGCTTGTGTCCGGTCTTGCACTCCTAATTTGCTTAAGATGTTGCTGACGTGGACTTTCACTGTTTTCACCGCAATAAACAGCTCATCAGCGATTTCTTGATTCGTTTTGCCCTGCGCCATTAACAAAAGCACTTCCATCTCCCGGTTTGTCAATTCTTCGTGAGGAAGGAGTTCTTTCTTTTGTTTCATTTTTGCCATTACTTTATTCGTCACTTCTGGTTCCAACACGGATTGGCCGTAAAATGTGGCACGGATCGCGTTGGCAATTTCGTTCGCTTTCGATGTCTTGAGCATATAGCTTGTTGCCCCGGCTTCCAGAGCCGGATACACTTTCTCGTCATCTAAAAAGCTCGTTACAACGATAATTTTCGCTTCCGGCCACTGGGCGATAATCTGTTTTGTCGCTTCAATTCCGTCCATCTCCGGCATCACTAAATCCATTAAAATAATATCCGGGCGCAGCTCAAGCGCCAGCTCTACAGCGCGTTTGCCGCTATCGGCTTCTCCCACCACTTCCATATCCGGCTGTGACGCCAAAAACGCCGAAACACCGATTCTCACCATTTCATGATCATCGGCCAATAAGACACGGATCATGATTTTCCTCCCTCCTCTATCATCGGCACTTTCACCTCTAACCGCGTTCCTTGATTCGGCACACTGACGATTTGCAGCGTTCCGCCGATCTCCAACGCGCGCTCATGCATATTTTGTAAACCGTACGACCCTGCTTTCACTTGGTCGACATGAAAACCAACGCCATCATCCGATACGCGCAAAATGACGAGTTGGTCCCGTTTCACTAGCAATACTTCCAATTTTGTCGCCTTTGCATGACGAAGCGTATTGGAAATCGACTCTTGCAAGATGCGAAATAAATGGTCTTCCACCCCTTTATCAAGCGGAATGTCTTCCACTTTCCACTCAATATGCAGCGGCACTTTTTGCCTTAGTTCCATCAATAACTCTTGAATTCCTTCTTTAAGCGATTTGCCTTTGAGGGCGACCGGGCGAAGGTGAAGCAATAACGCCCGCATTTCCAATTGTGATTGGTGAATCATTTCTTCAATTAAACGAAACTGCTTTTCCTCGCGCTCATCGGAAAACGTTTTTGTTTCATTGATGGCGGAAATAAGCATCGAGGCGGCAAACAGCTGCTGGCTGACCGAATCATGAAGCTCGCGCGCGAGCCGGTGCCGCTCTTGAGAAATGATGTCCTGAATCCGCTTTTCCTGCTCTTCCGCCTTTTCATTGGCGAGCCGTTGCGACAATTTCACTTGTTCTGCCATCTGCTTTTGAATTTTTTGAATGTGCGCTACCATCGCCGCCGCTTCTTTCAGCTTTGGAGGATCCAAAGAGGAAACAGGCTGGCCATATTCAAGCTGGCGCAGCGCATCCATCACCATACGCCATTGTTTTTGCCAAAAAAACCCGAACACAATGCCAAACACTGCCCCAGCCGCTATGCTAGTCCCTGCCATAAATAAAAGAAACGGAACACCCATGATTTCCTTTTCCCATAATAAAGACCAGTTCGGTAACGGATATGTGATAAATAGGGGCACGGCAGTAATGATGAAAACGAACAACGAAAAGCCAATTCCTGTGACCATATAACGCTGCACTGCATTCATACATGCTTCACCTCGATTGTTCCGATAATCATCGAGGTGAGTATTTTTACTTTTTGCTCCGCTTCCTCATACCCTTTTGTTTGAAAGCAAACGGTTTCGTTCCACAAATTCGCTTCTTTTCGCTCAAAAACAATGGCGGAGCCATAGATCGCCGAATGGTGCAGGCGCACTTCCACTTCATATGGCACAAGAATTTGCACGGTTCCAATCAAATGGCGGATGACAATGACGGCTTCGCCTTTCGGAAGCACCGTATAACTTAAATCAATCACCACATCGGAAATCCCGTTTTGAATGTTAATATCTTCCCACTCATAAACATGTTCCAGCGTTTTTTGGCTGTTAAAAAAGTGGTTTTTCCAGCGCGGTTTCCGCTCAAGGAGGGAGGATTCGCCATGCTTCCGCTCGACCATGACTGGCTGTATCTGTACAGGAGCTTTTTTCGACTGCATGTACTGCCAAATGATATACACTAAAATAAAAAACAACAAAATGCGAAATGTCGCCATGCTAGCTAATGAAATGACGAAACTAATGAGTCCGAACCAAAACAGAACAACGCCTGACAGCTTTGGCATCCGTTTTCTCCCTATATACATACAGCCAATCACGAAAAGCAGGAAGAAAACATCCCCATGTCGAAACAATAGCAGCTCTGCCAAAAAGAGAACGATGGCGATCATGGCAAGCCAAGCGACGCGATCTGTTTTTTGCTGACGAAGCATCTCTTTTCCTCCCTCCTTTACGAACAATTGCCGCATCTCCATTATACAGCTAGTGAAAAAAGGGCGCTAATATGTATACGCCCTTTTAAGAATACCATGGTTCCGCTATGAAATGGCATTTTTCTTTTCTGTTTCCAGCTTCTTTTCCAATTGCGCGATGCGTGCATCAATCGTGCTTGCATAGTAATTGGCTTTGACGTTTTGTTCCAAGCGTTCTAAATATTGTTCCATTTCGTGAAAACGGGGATAAGCGACATCGCTCCACCCTGCTTGCAGCACTTTGTCCATCCGGTAATGCGCGCGTGCGACATTCTCCCGTCCCATCAGCTGCATGCGGCGGATGTGCATATCTTTTAATTTATGCTTCATTTCTTCGTATTTTCTTTCCAACTGTTCTAACTCGTCGGCTGCTTGCCGGAGCAACTCTTGTATCCGCGCTGCTCTCTCTTCATAGTTTGCCTGTTCCAAAACAGCAAATTCATATAGTTCATTTTCCCCTGCTTGGGAAGCGATTTGCGCTTGATGCTTTCGCTTATCCGCAAGCTCTTTCGCCTGATTGTATTCGCGCTCAAGTTCTGCCTTCAATAGGTGCTGCCGCTCAAGCAGATGGCGAACCTTTTCTGCTTCCTTTTCGCATTGCCTCAAATATTCATTTAATAAAGCAATCGGATTTCGCTTTTCTTTTTGATCGATCATCTCATGCAAATCAGCCATAATGATATTTTTGATTCTCGTTAATAAATCGGCCATCCCTTTTTTCCTCCTTTATAAGCTTCTTTCCAACTCTGCCCACTGCTTTTCAAAATGAGCAAACGGGTCATCGCTTTCTTTCGGTTTCATCTGTTTAGTTTCATTCCATTTTTGATAAACTACATACAACACATACGCCGCGACAACCGCAATGAGCGCAGGCGCATTCGAAGCGGAAGCAGCAAAAGCGATGATTCCGACCGCTATCCATAACAGTTTTTTCATCATTGTGTCCGCTTTCATCCATCGTTTCCAAGCATAATACAAAATGGCAAGGCTTACTGCGAAAACCGCGAGAGAACCAAGGTTGGCAAACAGCGTAACCGCCGCAACCGCACCGATTATCAACAATCCGATTTTTTTCACCGTTTTCCCTCCTTTCTGCCCCCATCTTACCAACCGTTTCCTATTTCGATAATGAGCCGAGGCGTTATTTTTCTCTAAGACTTGAGGCGTATTTTCTCATCTGCTCTCGCTCCAATTGCCACACATCGCAAAAAACTCTGATATGACATAAAAAAGAAGGCCGCTGAATAGCGCCTTCTTTATTCCGTTGCTTTCATATACGCTTGTTTCGGATGATTTGGCTGATCCGGATATTTTAAACGAATTTTTCCTTCTTCTATCAGTTTCCCTAAATAGTTGTTCCTTAATCCGTCCGGCGTTCTCTCCAACAGAGCCGCTAATTCCTTTAACATCAGCGGTCTTAGCGCACAAAGCTGCAAAATGATATTTTCCATCACACTTGGAGGCAATCGTTTTTTCTTTCTCGCTAACTCCGCAATGTTCCATAGCTTTTCATCGATTTCACTCTTTTCTTTATCTTTATCTGAATCAGATGAAGACAGCCCGTTATTTACGGAGTTAAGATGTTTATTTACGGAGTCAGGGTCTTTATTTATGAAGTTATCTTCGCTATTAACGGAGTTGTCATCTTTATTTATGGAGATTGGCGTCTTATTTACGGAGTTGTCCTTTTTATTAGCGGAGTTGTTTTCGCTATTTATAGAGCTTTGGTCGTTATTTATGGAGCTTTGGTATTTATTTATGGAGTTTAAGTCTTCTTCCGTTAACACGAGATCCATTTCCCGCTCCTCTTGCTGTTCTATATCTTGATATATATCTGTTTCATACGATGCTGCTGTTTCATCTGGAAAACCGAACGGATATATTATCACAACAGTTCGCTCCGGATTCGAATGCTGAATAAATTCCGGCTGCTTGCATTGCGGGCCGCTCCATGTTGTGACAATATGCTTCAGCCCGAATCCGGCACGTTTGCAAAGACCGATCAAAATAAACATTTTAAATAAATTCGGATTGCGGAGATTGCTCATATGTCCTGAAAGCGCTGCATCGACTGGAATGCGAAATAAGCCTGGATTAGCAAAGCGAAACACACCGTTTTCTTTTTCCACAATAATGCCGCCTTCCCCTAAATAATCGGCATGAACAATGGCATTGACAAGCGCCTCGCGCAACGCGGTTTGCACGGAATCGTCCATGTCATGCTGCTGCAGCTGTGACATCACTTTAAAATAAAAATCGTACAAATTGCCGGACCATGTGCCGTCTTGAGAGGTGAACCGCTTTATCCAGCCGTTCGTTACTATATCGTCCAAACTTTCACGGTATTCAAGAAAATATTGCGGCAAAACTTCTGTTATAACGCGTTCCTCACTAAACATCAACAATCCTGCCAGCGTAACTCCTTCTTTGCTGCTATCCCGCAGCTTCCCCCATGCACCGATTTTGTATAAAAATTCTTTCGTCTCCAACCCGTTCCACGGATGATTTGGCTTGACAGCTGCAAACTTTTCCCGGTAATTTTTAATCGATTCAAAATTTAATTCATTTAATCCGTAATGTTCCAAAATGGAACTATCGTGCCAAACAGATGAATTTTCCTCGCGAAAATTTGAATATTTATTCACTTCTGATCTTCCTTTAACGATTATTTTTCGAATTTTTTCTCTCACTCTTATAAGAGCTGAAAGCTTCCGCCATCGAGGCGGGATGCCAAGCGGCCGCTAACGCCTCACCGCCGTGTTTCACTATCGTCTTCGCTTCTATTGTACCATCTTTCATTTTGATTGCATGCAAGTGCAGAAAACAAAAAAGCAGACGGCTTACGCTGCATCTGCTTACTCTAATATGTGTTTTCCAGCAATGCTGACGAGCTGTATTCGACAGGAATTTGCTCATATTCCATCCATTTAAGAAACATCGACGCCAGCTCAGGATCAAATTGTGTTCCTTTTCCTTTCACGATTTCTTCGTACGCTTCCTCCCAGCTTAGCGAAGAACGGTACGGGCGAATTCCCGTCATCGCTTCCAGTGAATCGGCAAGCGCTAATATTCTTGCTTCTAGCGGAATTTCCTTTCCTTTCAATCCATATGGGTATCCATTGCCATCCCAACGTTCATGATGAGAAAGCGCCATTTTGACCACTATTTCTGGAAGCGCATATTTCTCCAAAATCTCTGCGCCCAATTGCGGATGTTTTTTCATTTCCTCGTATTCCTGTTCAAGAAGTTTCCCTTTTTTGTGCAAAATCTCTGTTCTCACCTTTAATTTTCCGATATCATGAAGCAGGGAGCCTAATTCTAAATTCTTTATCTTCTCCGTCTCAATCTCCGCAAAGCGAACAAAGGACATCAATATTTTTGTGACGCGATACGAATGCAAAAACGTCAATTTGTCTTTTTTCCATAGCCCTCGCATTAAAAGGCACAAGTCCATATTCCGCCATAATTCCATTGTATCAACGACCCTTCTCCCGTGTACATTAACCGCTCTTCTCGCTTGCTGCTTCCCCACAAGTCTGTTTTTTTTATTTTATCATAGACAGATTTTTTAAGTCATTTTTCACCTCTGCTGATTGCGCATGAAAACGCAGATGGATAGTTTGCCTAAAAACGAGCAAAACTAATACATATTAACACTCAACTAAGGAGGCTTTTGTTACAGATGCCATCTCTTCCCTTATCACTAGAGCCGTATTGGCGGACATCTGCCGCGCTGCCGTCATTTTCGAAACTATCAGAACATATCCGCACTGATGTCGCCATTATCGGCGGAGGAATTTCGGGAATCACGACCGCCTATTTGCTCGCCAAAAACGGAGTGCGCGTCGTTTTATTGGAAGCGGACCGCCTTCTCAACGGAACGACAGGACATACGACGGCAAAAATTACCGCCCAGCACGATATCATTTATGATGAACTGATCAACCACCTTGGCCAGGAAAAGGCAAAACTGTACTATGCGGCGTGCATGGAAGCACTGCGTTTTATTCGAAGCACGGTCAACCAGGAAGCGATTGACTGCGACTTTATGGCACAAGACGCATATATATACGCCGATTCATCCTCATCGCTGACAAAGTTAATAAACGAATGGAAAGCGTATGAAAAGCTTGGCATTGACGGAACATTCGTTAAATCGCTTCCGCTTCCGCTCCCTGTGAAAGGCGCTGTCATGATGAAAAATCAGGCGCAATTTCATCCGTTGAAATATTTGGCAAAACTAGTGAATGCCATTATCCAAGCCGGCGGGCGCATCTATGAGCACACTCCTGCCGCTGACATTGAGCAAGGATCGGCGCTGACGGTCGTCACCCGCGACAAAAAACGGGTCGCATGCGAGCATGTCGTCGTTTGTTCCCATTTTCCGTTTTATGACGGCGGCTTTTACTTTTCGCGCATGTACGCGGAACGCTCTTACGTATTAGGCGTGAAAATCGCTGAAGCCTATCCGGGCGGCATGTATTTAAGCGCAGATCAGCCAAAACGCTCGATCCGCTATGCCCCCATGAATGGGGAAAACTTAATTTTAATTGGAGGGGAAAACCACAAAACGGGACAGGGCGTCCCGACGATGAAGCATTATGAGTCATTGCAGTCGTTTGCCTCGGAGTTATTTACGGTAACCGACATCCCTTACCGCTGGTCGGCGCAAGATTTAACAACGCTCGATAAAGTGCCGTACATCGGAACCATGACTGCAGGAACACCGAACATCTTTGTCGCGACGGGATACCGCAAATGGGGCATGACGCATGGGACAATAGCGGGGCTGTTAATCAGCGACCTGATCCTTGGCCGCGACAACCGCTACCGTGACTTATATACGCCGTCGCGGTTTTATGCCGACCCAAGCGTCAAACATTTTCTTACGCAAAATGTTGATGTCGCGAAACATCTCGTCGAAGGAAAAATAGAAGTGGTCGTCCGCAAACCGGAAGACTTGGCAAACGGCGAAGGCGCCGTTGTCACCGTGAACGGAAAACGAGCCGGCGCGTATAAAGATGAAAGCGGAACATTGTCCATCGTCGATACGACATGCACCCATATGGGATGCGAACTGGAGTGGAACAGTGGCGACCGCACGTGGGACTGTCCGTGCCACGGTTCGCGCTTCTCCGTTGACGGCAATGTCGTCGAAGGACCGGCGCAACAGCCTTTAAACAAAATCGGTGGCGATCTATCATAAACAGAGGAGCCGTCTTATGGAGCGGCTCTTTCTCTATTTCCATCATTTTTTACCGGAACTTACGGTATCTATTTATTCTATTTCCGATGTCAAATGACATTAATATTAAATTGTGAAAAGGTTTACAAAACGGGAGGGAACAACATGAAACTACTTGCCATTACGTCGTGCCCTAACGGTATTGCGCACACATATATGGCTGCTGAAAAACTAGCAAAAGCAGCGGAAAAAATGGGACATGAAATGAAAGTAGAGACACAAGGTTCCATTGGAGTGGAAAATGAGTTAACTCCAGAGGATATTCAATCCGCAGACGGAATTATCATCGCCGCAGACAAACAAGTAGATAAAAGTCGCTTCTATGGGAAACGGGTGCTTGAAGATTGCGATTCCTCATGGAAAAAGTAATGCGGTAAAGCAAACGCGTGTTGCCTTCGGGGTAAAACGTAGCGGTGTAGATTGGGACAGTTTAGATGGCGAAAAAGCCCAGCTCATTTTTATGATTGCCGTACCAGAAGAACAAGCGGGTAACGAACATTTAAAAATTCTTCAACTCTTATCTCGAAAACTGATGGATGATGAATTTCGCGAACAGCTTCTACAAGCCAAAACAAAAGAAGAAGTTATGCAATTATTTGAACAAGTATAAACAGAAATATTTTTGTATAATGAAATTATGGTAAACCATGCATAACTCTATCAAAGGGGTGGTTCCCATGCAAATCGAGCCAATTTTTCTCACTCCTGTTTTTCAAGAGCGCATTTGGGGCGGTACAAAATTGGCGGATGAATTCGGCTATTCCATCCCGTCGGCACATACGGGAGAATGCTGGGCAGTTTCCGCTCATCCGAACGGACAAACCGTGGTGAAAAACGGGCCGTTTCAAGGAATGACGCTTGGACAACTGTGGGAAGAGCGTCATGACTTATTTGGCCGCTTTCCGGCGGACCGTTTTCCGTTATTGACGAAAATTTTAGATGCCAACGCGGATTTATCGGTGCAAGTGCACCCTGATGACGCGTATGCACAAGAACATGAAAATGGCGAATTCGGCAAAACGGAATGTTGGTATATTATTGACTGCAAACAAGGTGCACAACTTGTTTACGGACATCATGCGAAAACAAAAGAAGAACTGAAAGAAATGATGGAAAACGGGCAATGGGGCAAGCTGCTTCGCAAAATTCCAATTAAGCCCGGCGACTTTTTCTATGTCCCAAGCGGCACGATCCACGCCCTTTGTGAAGGCACGCTCGTCTTAGAAACGCAGCAAAGCTCCGACACGACCTACCGCGTCTACGACTATGACCGTGTCGACAGCAACGGGAAGAAACGTGAGCTCCATTTAGATAAAGCGCTCGATGTCATTACTGTCCCGCATCGCGACGCGGATATTCATGAAAGCGTCGCTAAAGTGGATGACGCTATCATTACGACATTTATCGAATGCGACTACTTTGGCGTGCAAAAATGGGAAATTAATGGGAGCGCCAACTTGGAGCAAACGAAACATTTCCTTATCGTCAGCATCCTTGATGGAAAAGGGCAGCTCATATCCGAAGGGCGTGCATACGACTTAACGAAAGGAGACCATTTCATTCTTCCATATCAATTTGGGCGTTTTTCCGTAAAAGGAACACTCAAAGCGATTGCCTCATGGCCACGTCCATAACGCAAAAAGAGTTGTCTCTCGGCTTGAGACAACTCTTTTTCGTTTACACCGTTTTTTAACCCATATTTCTCCCGATTTTACAAGCCGCTGCTATGTTTCGAGCCGTTTGGGCAATGTAATATTCCGCGTTTTCTAGCGCTTTTTCCAGCGGAATCACCCCCGGCACGACGCTATAAAGCGCATCGATTCCGTGGTTTAGCACGACATCGCTGTCATCGGACAATGAGCCAGCAAGCGCAATGACCGGAATATGGTGCCGCTTTGCCGCTTTCGCTACACCGACCGGCGTTTTCCCGAAAACCGTCTGTCCGTCAATGCGCCCTTCTCCGTAATCACCAGCGATGCGCCTTGAATTCTCTCATGAAATTTCACCGTCTCCAACACAATCTCGACACCGCGTTTCAATTCCGCATGAAGAAAAGCAAGCAATCCAGCGCCGAGCCCGCCGGCTGCGCCAGCACCCGGAATATCTTTTACTTGTTTGCCTAACACTCGTTCAATGACATCCGCATAATGTTGTAAATTTTGCTCTAGCGTCGCGACCATTTCCGGTGTCGCGCCTTTTTGCGGCCCAAACACCGCCGAAGCGCCTCTTGCCCCTGTCAACGGATTATCAACATCGCACGCAATCTCTATTTTTACATGGTTTAGCCGCGCATCAAGCCGAGATAAGTCAATGTCAGCAAGCTCGGACAAACTTCCTCCTCCAGGGCCAATCTCTTTTCCATACCGGTCTAAAAGGCGGCCGCCGAGCGCCTGAATCATGCCAGCCCCGCCGTCATTTGTCGCGCTTCCGCCGATGCCGACAATAATATGCTCGGCGCCTTCGTCCAGCGCGGCGAGAATCAATTCCCCTGTCCCTCTCGTTGTCGTCACAAGCGGATTTCGCTTTTCACGCGGAACAAGGTGCAATCCAGAAGCAGCCGCCATTTCAATGACTGCCGTTTTTCCGTCACCAAGCATGCCGAAAAAAGCTTGGACGCGATCCCCAAGCGGTCCTGTCACTTCTGTTGTCACCATTCTCCCATTTGTTGCGTCGACTAATGACTGGACGGTTCCTTCCCCGCCGTCCGCCATCGGAATTTTCACATATTCTGCATCAGGAAATATATCGCGAAACCCTTTTTCAATCGCGTTCGCCACCGCAAACGCAGACAAGCTTTCTTTAAACGAATCAGGCGCAATAATGACTTTCATGTTATCCACCACCCCATTAGTTATCGTTAAAACAAACGAAACATCCCGAAAATAAGCGTCGATATGACGGCAAGCGTCAAGCCGATGAGCGACTCATACGGAATTAATTTCAGCCGCTCTTTTATCTCCATGTGGACGCTGCCCGCCGTCGCGTGGAAGAAGCTGCCGTGCGGCAAATGGTCCAGCACGGTCGCGCCGGCATGAACCATCACAGCCCCGGCTAACGCGGAAATTCCTAAACTCATTATCATCCCGCCAAACACACTGCTGGCAACCGCCGTTCCCGCCGTCGTCGAAGCGGTCGCACCAGACATCAAAATCCCCGCAATTGGCGCCAGCACGTACGCCGGCAGCCCGGAATGGTCCAAACCGGCAATGATCGCGTCTTTGAGAGAGGAATTGGTCACAATGCCCGCTAATGTCCCTGTTCCGACTAACATAATCGCAACGCCGGACATTTTCGCCAGCCCGGATATCGCATAATCATTCAATTCCTTCCCCTTTTGCATCGCTATCGCGCCGACAATGCCGCCGATTGGAAGGGCGATCATAGGATCAACCGCAATATGGAACAACGGGCGCAGCGCAAGCAACAATATGGCCACGAGCGGGCCAATGATGGCCGTAAAAAAGGAAGGAAGAACCTGCCCGCTCTTTTCTCTTTCCGGCACATCATACACAAGCGTTCCTTTCCGCGCGAGCTTTTTTGCGATAACGTACGTGACAATCAACCCGAATGCCGCGGGGGTCATGCCGGCAGCCATTAATGATGTCAACGGGACATGAAACGCGTCCGCGGCGGCGATGGCATTCGGGTTCGGTGACATAATGTTCCCCGCCTTCCCGCCGCCGATCATCGCCAGCAAAATCGCCGTTTTCGCTAAGCCGGCGCGTCCTGCGATGGCCAACGCAATTGGCGCGACGGTAATGACCGCGACATCAATAAATACTCCGATTGCGGTCAGCAACAGCGTCGCCACCGCAAGGGCAAGCAAAGCCCGCGTTTCGCCAAATTTTCGAACGATCGTCTCGGCAATCGAAGCCGCTGCCCCCGATTCAATTAAAACGCCGGCTAACACTCCTGCCGCCAAAATGCGCAAGATGGCAGGAACCATGCCTTTCGCTCCATCCATCATGACCGCGACCGTATCCGCCACGTTCACCCCGCTAACCATTCCGCCAACGAAAGCTCCGGCGATCATTCCGTAAGCGGGGGGAACTTTCCGCAAAATTAGCACAATGGCAACAACTAACGCTGCGATTGCTCCTGACGCACTTACTTGAACATCCATCCACCGTTCCTCCTTTATATATTTCATTGTAATAATTTCCATAATCTGTTTCATTGTTGGTTCATTCAACATTTTCGGACTCCTAACTTCCCGGCTATTGTGCCAATGAACAAATCAATATAAACGATAGAGGAGCAAAGGTACGTAAAACTGCAATAAATCTTTTAGATTTATAGAACCGGCAAATTAATCTCCATTTTAACTCCGTTAAGCTGTTGAACGGCCTGCTCGTCAATTTCAACAGCCTTATTCTCCTTTATGAACATCGCGATGCTCTCTTTATCGCCAAAGCCAATAATGACGCCTTTCCGGTCCATCATGTTAATTTTTATCGTTCGTTCGACGATTTCTTGCACTGGCTCTTTTGTAATGGATACAACGCTTTTCCACCATTTTTATCAATGCTTGCAATTACATTTTACTCATCATCTCTGCCAATGTCTTTTTTATGAAGAAAAAGCGCATCAAACATCGTACCGGTGCCGGCATTTCGCTCATAAGATGAAATCACCAGTTTTTTAACTCCTGAAAGGAAATATAACTAACTTATTATTCTAAAAAATTTTATTATTTACTTTACTCATTGTTTACTTTAAAATTAATTAAGTATTCAAAAACAATTCTACCCTAATCCTTTAAAATATTCCGACAATACTGAAAAGAAAAAATATTATATCAGAATAAAGGAGGTTATTTTATGTCAAATGCAAACAAGCAAAAAATTGTTGCAAGTGTCCCGCAACAAGGCTTTTTTGGCCATCCTAAAGGGTTGTTCACGCTTTTCTTCACCGAATTTTGGGAACGTTTCTCGTATTACGGAATGAGGGCAATCCTTGTTTTCTATATGTATTATGAAGTATCCAAAGGCGGATTAGGGCTTGATGAAACCACTGCTCTCGCCATCATGTCGATTTACGGATCGCTAGTATATATGTCTGGCATTATCGGCGGCTGGCTGGCTGACAGAATATTCGGCACTTCTAAAGCCGTATTTTACGGTGGAATCTTAATTATGTTTGGTCATATTGCTTTGGCGATACCTGGAAACATCACCCTCTTCTTCATTTCCATGGTCTTGATCGTGCTTGGTACAGGATTGCTGAAGCCTAACGTTTCCAGCATTGTCGGAGATATTTACAGCGAAGAAGACAATCGCCGCGATGCGGGATTCAGCATTTTCTACATGGGAATCAACCTGGGAGGATTCCTCGCTCCGTTAATTGTCGGAACAGCGGGAATGAAATACAATTTCCACTTAGGTTTCGGTATCGCCGCTGTCGGCATGTTTTTAGGATTGCTAGTTTTTATTTTCACCAAGAAAAAAAATCTTGGCCTTGCCGGCACATATGTGGCAAATCCTTTGTCACCAGCTGAAAAGAAAAAAGTATTCACCATGATTGGCGTCGGGGCTGCTCTTATTGCTGTCTTGATCGCTATCACCATTCCAATGGGCCTGTTGACATTTGACACTTTTATTGCACTTGTGGGAATTCTCGGCATCGTCATTCCGACGATCTATTTTATCGTCATGTACCGCAGCCCAAAAACAACGGCAATAGAACGTTCACGTGTTATTGCTTATATTCCGTTATTTATCGCTTCTGTTATGTTCTGGGCGATTCAAGAGCAAGGATCGACCATCCTTGCCAACTACGCGGATAAACGCACACAATTAGACTTTGCGGGAATCCATATTTCACCTGCTTGGTTTCAATCATTAAACCCGTTATTTATTATCTTGTTCGCCCCTGTGTTTGCTTGGTTATGGGTGAAACTCGGAAGCCGCCAGCCGTCAATCCCTAAAAAGTTCTCTTTAGGCTTATTGTTCGCCGGCTTATCATACATTGTCATTCTTTTGCCGGCTTACTTTGGCGGCAACGATTCGTTAGTGAACCCGTTATGGCTTGTGCTTAGCTACTTAATTGTCGTATTTGGGGAATTATGCTTGTCACCTGTTGGGCTATCTGCCACTACAAAATTAGCACCTGCCGCCTTTTCAGCGCAAACGATGAGTTTATGGTTTTTATCCAATGCCGCTGCACAAGCCATTAATGCACAAATTGTCAAATTTTATACACCTGAGACGGAAATGCTTTACTTTGGCGTCATTGGCGGAATGGCTATCCTCTTTGGCGTTCTTCTCTTCGCACTATCGCCAAAAATTGAAGGCTATATGAAAGGTGTCAAGTAAACATTTATATAAAAGCGGCTTATTGTGAGATCGCCAAGCGCGTTGCAACATCGCCGATTTGCTAAGAACGAATGGTAATCCTCCGGCTTGCATATATGCCGGAGGATTTTTTGGACGTTTGTTCAGCGCTCCGCTTCTAAATGAAACGGTTATGCCTTCGCCAGCTCACAACTCGCATCATTTCATCTTCCTTGATCATTCGCAAGTTTACAGTTTCCTAATCATCATTATGTAAAGCTGATTCATGACATTCTAATTGTATTTATAACAGCCTTAATCTATTTTTCATTCCTTCCAGCTTCTTTTCTATTTATCGATAAAACTGCTTTTCATTTTAATGAAATTTGCCGTCAAAGAGCGGCCATGATGTGCTCTTCTGAAGAGACGCCGGCAAATCATCTCATTTGCGCAAAATACCGCATAGAATTTATTTTGAAATTTCCTAATTGTACAGGGACAAAAGCGGAAATAAAGCATAAATAATACAGTAACAATTAGTCTGGTTTGGGAGTGAGAGGTAATGAAAACTCCATGGATTCACTATGAGAGGATGCAGCAAATACATTCGAAACAAATGAACGTTTTTCAATCTTCAAGAGTGCAAAAAAAACCGATATATCCCGGTTTTCCATGTATAAACAAAGAGAGAACAAAAAAGGAAAATGATGGTTGCGAATCAAATACTGCGCCAAGTCGTGCTGATACAGTTGAAACCGTTAATTTACATGAAAACTATGATATAAAAAAGATGCCTAAACTGCACAAAAAAAATAATGTATCCAAACGGAGAAATGTATACAAAACGTGTCATATGGCGAAAAGAAACCAAACAGGCAGCACCGCTCTTTCTCCATCATCACCTGACAGGGACGATCCTGAACAAGTTTTCTCAGCAGACGGCCATGTTTTGAAAACGGATGGGCCCTCTTATTTGCAGCATATTCCTCTAACTGACCTTAACCATGAGGCAAATAATCCGCCTTCCACCGACCCGGTTTTAAAATCTGGCTATCCATCCAGCACGGATGAGAGGAATGAACCGCCTGCCAGTGAGAATGGCGATGAAACTTACCTCCTTGATGATACGGACAGCCTCTCTCCATTATTGGACGAAACTGGGCTTGAGCAGGTTTCCGCAACGGACGATGATCATCTTTTGCAAGCAGATGGCTCTTCTCCCTTTCAGCCTATTTTTCTAACTAACCGCGGCCAGCCGGTAAAGGAGCTGATTCCTGCCGACCCGGTTTTAAAATCTGACTATCCATCCAGCATGGATGAGAGGAATGAAGCGCCTGCCAGTGAGAATGGCGATGAAACTTACCTCCTTGATGATACGGACAGCCTCTCTCCATTATTGGACGAAACTGGGCTTGAGCAGGTTTCCGCAACGGACGATGATCATCTTTTGCAAGCAGATGGCTCTTCTCCCTTTCAGCCTATTTTTCTAACTAACCGCGGCCAGCCGGTAAAGGAGCTGACTGACGACCCGGTTTTAGAATCTGGCTATCCGTCCAGCACGGATGAGAGGAATGAACCGCCTGCCAGTGAGAATGGCGATGAAACTTACCTCCTTGATGATACGGACAGCCTCTCTCCATTATTGGACGAAACTGGGCTTGAGCAGGTTTCCGCAACGGACGATGATCATCTTTTGCAAGCAGATGGCTCTTCTCCCTTTCAGCCTATTTTTCTAACTAACCGCGGCCAGCCGGTAAAGGAGCTGATTCCTGCCGACCCGGTTTTAAAATCTGACTATCCATCCAGCATGGATGAGAGGAATGAAGCGCCTGCCAGTGAGAATGGCGATAAAACTTACCTTCTTGATGATACGGATAAGCTTCATAAGTATGAAAAAATATGTTCAATGACTATAAAAAGCCCATTTTCCACTTTTGTAGAAATTGATGATTTTCTTCATCCGCCTATCTTTGGCAGCACCGTTCAAAATTCAGCCGAATTTCTTGACTTAAACAACAAACAAACTCCTCAATCAAGCACCAAACTATTTCATACTACAACTTATTACCCTGAACAGCCTTATGGTCATTTAGTTTGCTCTAAAATTCATGAAATGCTGTTTTTTACTGACACTGTCCACACTTATGGCCTGAATCAGAAAAATAATCATTATGAATCCATTGTGGTTCCCGTACATGGCTCACCATTTGCAAAAATAGAAGAAACAAATAATAAATCTTATGCTTCTCATGACTTCATACAAATTAGAGCTCCAGTTGTCGTAGGGGAATATAAAGTGGAAATATGTTTAGAAGATGGGGTTGTGTTTGAAGAAGAAATCACGAGAGTGAAAGAAATCTCTAAAGAGGTCGTATTAACAACATGTAAATTCGTACCTACCCAATTTTCGCCATCATTAGATAATGGAATATGTTCAGCATTAAAAGGAATGTTATTTATCGAAGGATATATCCGGCAAAATATTGAGTATACTGCAGCTTCCAACAGAAATGCGGAACAAAAAGAGCCAGCAACTCATTTACGCCAATTACATCAAAAAATAGTATTGGATTTAATCATTCATTTGCTACAAGTGCAACAAGTTCTGCTCAGTTATGATGGCAATGGAATCTAGAAGGCCAGCAAGCGTATTGCCAATTCGCAATCCTCCCCTTGATTGAAAAATGAGACAAATGATTGCGTTACAAGCCTATACTTTGCAATGAACACTGCATATTGTATTAATGCAGAGCTTGGAAAGCTCAAAAAATAATTAAGGAGTGGATTTTTAATGGGTAGAGACGAAAGACAGACTAACCGAGCTTGTCCGGTAACAGCGACAGAACAAACGCCATTATCCAATGATGACGTCAAGCAAGCCCTTGTAAAAGAAGATGATAAGGTAACTCTTAAAGTTCCAGTTGTACTAGCAGAGAGAACCATTCAAGTAGTTGTTGAGTCAGACATTAGCCTTGATCCTCCAGCAACTGAAATCAAGCGAGTGACAAAAAACGTATTTCTAGAGCAAGTAAAACTAGTACCTGTCGAATTTGATCGCATTCACAAAACGGACTTTTTTGAAGTCAAAAGAGCAAAATTATTTGTATCAGGATTTATCCGCAAAGATATTGAATATGCTTCTAGCGAATGTAATGGAGCACTTCAAGATAGAATTGCAAACATTCCGTTTTCTGGTTTTACAGAACTTAAAGAACACGATTTCCTCACTAAACCAATCATTGGTATTTCAGGAGACAGCAAAGCGTTCTTCCTGAATGAGAAAAACGATTTAGTTCCTCGCTTAGATAAATATTTCTTCCAAAATCTCGTCAAATATAATGAACAACCATACGGTGAGTTAGTCGCTGCAAACTTCTATGAACTCGATTTCTCCCCAACTCGGGTAAGCCCTGAGGAGGAGTTTGACACATTACGCGAAAAAATCGTACTTGACCTTACTATAAAAGTATTACAAATCCGCCAAGCGAAAGTGAAAGCTTCAACAATAGTCCCTAATCTCCCTGAAGGTACTATTGGCCACTAATAATCCTTTCATCAGCTAACCATATTTGATTTTTGCACCGTTTGAACCATAATTAAAAGGTAAGTTTTTTAAGCCGTGATTTTTTGGTCACGGCTTCTTTTTTGGATTTCACTATTTTGTTTGAAAAAAACAAAACGAATAATTTCTAAGTAATGGTTGAACAACTAAAGGACAGCCTAAAGCTTTATTGTATTAAGCCGTTTATTCTCTCTTGGTTATATTTCAAGTGCTATGAAAACCACATTGCCATCATCTTATGCTTTCATCACTATTTGTGATACGGTTCCCCCCGGCTAATCCGAAACGCGCGGTAAATTTGCTCAAGCAAAATAAGGCGCATCAGCTGGTGGGGGAAAGTCATTTTCGAAAACGACAACGCTTCATCGGCCCGCTCCATCACTTGTTTGCTTAAACCAAGCGAACCGCCGATAATGAACGCGATTTTGCTTTTTCCGTATGTGGCAAGTTTATCCAAACTTTCAGCAAATTGTTCGGATGACTTCATCTTTCCTTCGATCGCCAAAGCAATGACGTACGCATCATCGGGAATTTTCGCTAAAATGCGTTCCCCTTCTTTCTGCTTAATCTGCTCCGCTTCCTGTTCACTTAAATGTTCCGGCGCTTTTTCATCAGGGACTTCGATTATGCCAACTTTCGCATAGCTGGACAACCGCTTCGTATATTCGGCAATTCCTTCTGCCAAGTATCTTTCTTTCAATTTACCAACAGAAATAATATGAATATGCACAATTCATCCCCACCTTACGAACATGTTATCCACAACATTTATCCACATATACACAATACATATCCACATATTGTGTAAAAACATTAGTTCCCTACTATATATACGGCTTTATTTGCGCAAAAATCGCACAATTTCTCATACTTATCCACAGAAATAAGCGAAATATTTGGCGCTTTCTCCATTTTATCCACATACATGTCAATCGCTATGTCGATATGTTCTTCACAGCAAATAAACATGTGCTTATCCCCCTCTTTATCCACTTGTGGAAAAAGAAGAAGGAGCGAATATGAGCGCTCCTTGTTAAAATGATTCCCTCTCCAATTCCATTGTAACTGTATGTTTTTTACCATCACGATAAAATGTCACTTTCATTTTATCGCCAATGGATTTTTTCGTGTACAAATATTTTCTTAAATCTAAAACGTCACGAACCTTTTGACCATCCAGCGCAACAATCACATCAAATTGCTTTAACCCAGCTCGCGCCGCCGGAGACATCGGCACCACTTGAATGATAGCCACACCTTCTGTCACATCCTTTGGCAAATGCAACGTCGCTTGCAAATGATAAGAAGAAATGTCACTTAACGAACGAAGTTCTACCCCCATATACGGGCGGCGCACTTGTCCATATTTTTCTAAATCAGAAATAACCGGAATGGCGGAGTTGATTGGGATCGAAAAACCGATGCCTTCCACTTCTTCTTGCGCGATTTTCATCGAGTTAATCCCGATCACTTGCCCTTCGATATTGACAAGGGCTCCGCCGCTGTTACCCGGGTTAATAGCAGCATCCGTTTGCAATACTTCCGCATTCCAATCAGGAGTGCCATCTTGGTCTAAGTCCACTTCTACCGTCCGGTTCGTTCCTGATATAATTCCTTGCGTAACAGAACCAGCGAATTGCAGTCCAAGCGGATTTCCGATCGCAATAACAGGTTCCCCCAGCTTAACGGTGTCGGAATTGCCAAATTCGGCCACTTTTTTGACATGCTTTGCATCAATTTCCAACACCGCCAAATCCATTAATATATCGCTTCCCAACAGCTTCGCCGGCACTCTCGTCCCATCTTTTAAACTGATTTCCAATTGGCTGGCGTTTTCGACTACATGATGGTTTGTCACAACAAACGCCTTTCCATTTTCCTTTTTGTAGATGACACCCGATCCGGTCCCCTCTGCACTGCTTTGCGACCAAAAATTCGCTTCTTGAATATTGACAACACCGACAACCGCATCGGATACTTTATCAATCGCTTTTGTCAATTGGCTCGTCACATCGACCGAAACGTTTTGTTGTACCGTCGGTGCTGTTTTTGTTTCTCCATTTTGCACTTGCCCGTTTTCACTTGCGATATCATAAGGAAGTATGTCTGAAAGAGCTGGAATGGAAATTAACACTAACAATGCTCCTAAAATGGCACCAACGAATGCGGACAAAAACCAGCCGCGCCGGTTTTTTTGTCCCTGACGGTACTGTCCATAATGATCATCGTAATATCCCATGCGCATCAACCCTTTCAGCAACGATCATTGTTCAAACAGAAGGCATACCTATTCCCCATTATACTCTTTTCAAGATGGAAAAATCCATTATTCACATAAACGCGTGCTTGCACCAAACATATTTACTTATTTTTGCCAAAACAGAAGTCATACATACACAAGTTTTGTTGCTATTTTCGGGTCGGTATCATATAAAGCAAACTGTTCTCCGACCGCCAATCCCCTGTTCTCCAACGTTTGCGCCACGGTCATTCGCGCCAGTTCCTTTATGTTATTGTCTTGGCTTAAATGCGCCAAATAAATCCGCTTCGTGCGGTCTCCGATCACATCCGCCAGCGCAAGTCCCGCCTCTTCGTTAGAGACATGGCCGACATCGCTTAAAATGCGGCGCTTGACGTTCCACGGATACCGTCCCATTCGCAGCATTTCCACATCATGATTGCTTTCAAAAATAAATACATCCGCATTTTTAATAATTCCTTTCATCCGATCGCTCACATAACCTGTATCCGTAATGAGCGCGAGTTTTTTTCCTTCATGATGAAAAACGAAAAACATCGGCTCTGCCGCATCGTGTGAGACACCGAACGATTCTACCTCAAGATCGCCAAACGAACGCACTGTGCCTAACGGAAAAATAAACTTTTGTTCGGTGGGAATATCACCAATAAGCCCTTCCATCGCCTTCCATGTTTTTTCATTTGCGTAAATAGGCAATTGATATTTCCGGGCAATAACCCCTAATCCTTTAATATGATCGCTATGTTCATGCGTTACTAAAATGGCCGTCAATTCGCGCAAATCGCGATCAATTTGCGCGAATAATTGTTCTAATTGCTTTCCGCTCAATCCCGCATCGACAAGCAGCCGCTGTTGCTCTGTTTCTATATAAAACGCGTTTCCCGTACTACCGCTTGCTAAAACACTAAATTGCATCCCCATTTTTCTCACTCCAAAATTTTCCCTTCATCATTAATGACTTGCCCTTCAAACGCATTCACAAAATAGTCTTCTTTTCCATTAATGACAATGTGCCACGTTGGCGTCAATACTTGGGAAGCGGTGAACTGAACAAGGCCGTAATATCCCAGCTCAACAGATGTGACGCTGTCGCCGGGCTGTAAATACCCTTTTTTATACAATGTTTCAATCGCCTTAATCGCCGGAACGATGTCTTGTTTTCTTTCATATTTCTGTAAATCGTCTAACATCGTTTGTTCATACGATACCGCTTCACTTTTTTCATTTAAATGTATCAACAACTTGCTGCTTTCATTGTTGTAAATGACTTTTCCGCCGTACGTTTGGTAGCAAACAATGGTATTGGACTTTTCGTCAAACGACCAAAATGTGTACTTTTTTCCATCGATAATATGCCGCTGTAAAAATTCTTGAAACCGATACGGATCTTTAAAATTTAACGATATCGGATGCATAAACGTTCCTTTCAAAACGGTTTTATCGTTTACCGTCACTTTTTGTCCAGATAATTTTTTTATTTCTGCATCAGTAAACTTTTTGCTTTCCCCGCTGACATAGGTGGCTTTCGTTATTTCCTTTGGCAGCTCTACATAATTGATGCCGTTTGCCTCCAATTGTTCTTCGATCGTCGTTTCCAAAATAACGTCAAGCTGGCTGTTATTTCGCTTTTCCATAAACTGATATCCTAAAAAACAGTCGAGGATAAGGAACGCAATAATAAAAATCGTTTTCGTTTTACTCCAATCCACTTACGTTCCCTCCTCTTTTTTCCACGTCCTGCTTGTCTGACGGCACCTTTTTCCACGTTTGATCATACAAATAAAACCATGCTGGCTCTAAAATAATCATTTTGTCTCGTTCCGGATCTTTTATCAGTTCATACCCTACCGCAATATCTTTTATTAGCTCTTTTTTCATCCCCTTCATTTTTTCCAATTCTTCAATCACTTCATGGCCGGACAATAACGTTCTTGGCACATTCACACGATCAGGAATTTCCAAGCGAAATAAAGGGCGCTGATATTTCACGAGATCACTGCTTCCCCATATTTGCACTATTTCAGACATGCCATATTCATTAAACACGGGATGATTGTTCACCATCAGACGGAACACGACTTTCCGCTCTTCTTCATTCCATCTTGAAAAGTGGTACATATCGGTCCAGCCACCATGTTCATTGACAAAGTCGATGCTCTTTTGAATTAAATTATCGTCTTCTTGATCCTCGTTACGGTTCGCTGTTTGCGCCGCCGGGTTTACATATAACAAGATCCGCTGTAAAAAATCGACGCTCATCAATCGCGAACCATCCGTATATTCCTCGCCAAATGCAATCAAATCTTTTTTCACAAAACTAGGGTCGCTAAACAACGCTTCTTTAAACTTATCCGGATCAAGCTCGTCCGTATAATATTGCAGCCGGCTCATCGTAACCCTTTTTTCCGGCAAAAAAATTTGCTTTGTTTCATTAATCACATAAGGGAAATAACGCGGATATTTTTCCAATTCCCTGTTTAATTTGTTAATTTCGGAAAGCGATACATCAGTGGCAATCGCCCTATATACTTTTTGTTTTTCCGTCAAAATAAAATAAACGGGGATTTCGTCCTTGCTTCCTAACGGAATAATAATACGGTCAAAACTAATGTTTTTAACCCCTTTATCTTCAATTTGAAAAATAGAACGATAAACGTCAATCGGAATGTTGTCAGGATACACAAGCTCCAGTCTCTCTTTTTCGTGCAAAAATGATAAAAATTTTCCTCTCGGGATCGTATCGGAAATATTTTCGAAATCATCAATGCTCCATTTTTTTATTTCTTTTAAAAGTTGGTTTACTTTCTCCTCATCCACAATTCCATAATGCGCGCGGTTTTTATGAAACAACAGCTGCGAAGGTTGAACAATCATCGCTGTATCTACTTGCGTGTTGCTGACGGAAACATGCTGGATATACTCGTCATTTTGCAGGTTTTGCAGGACATCGTATTTTGGATGGTATGTCCATAACCCAAACGTTAAAACAATGCTCACTAAGATCAACAATGTCAACACGATTGTTTTCACTGCTTCATACATCGTACCAGTCATCCTTTTGATCTCTTTCCAACGGCAAAGTAAAGAAAATCGTTGTTCCTTTGTGCTCTTTACTTTCCGCCCAAATCGTTCCTCCATGAGCGATCACCACTTCTTTCGCAATTGCCAGCCCTAGCCCCGTGCCGCCGAGTTTGCGTGATCTTGCTTTATCGACGCGATAAAACCGTTCAAACACTTTGGCGAGATCCGCCTTAGGAATCCCGACTCCTTCGTCGCTGACGCTGACGATAATTTCATCGGCAAGCTCTCGAACACGAAACGTAATTTTTCCGCCTTGCGGGGAATATTTGATGGCATTGGAAATAATATTATCCAACACTTGCGTAATTTTATCTTCATCGATTTCAATAAAAATCGCTTCTTTCGGGATTTTGCGCACAAACGTAATATTTTCGCTTTTTGTCAGCTCAAAACGATCAATCACTTTATGAAAGTACTCCGAAAAATTTACCCATGATTTATTTAGCTTGTAATCTTTACTGTCCAGTTTAGAGAGTTGCAATAAGTCATTGACTAAGCGGATCATTCGTTCTGTCTCTGTTTGTATTACTTCGATAAACCGCGGAGCAATCGCTTTATCTTGCCAAGCTCCTTCCGCGAGCGCTTCTAAATAACTTTTCATTGTCGTTAACGGAGTGCGGAGCTCATGTGAAACATTCGCGACAAATTCCCGCCGTTCGCGGTCGATTTTTTCTTGCTCCGTAATGTCATGCAATACGACGATCAATCCGTTAACGAATCCCGTTTCTTTTTGAATCACGGAAAGCGATGCCCGCAAAATATATAGCTCCTCATCTGTGCTAAAATCTAAAATGAGCGAATCCTGCTCTTCCAGCAATGTTTCAAACGTATATTGATCACCGATTCCAAGCACATCGATAATCGAGCTCGACAGCACTGTTTCACGTGAAACATTCAAAATATTCAAGGCGGCATCGTTAATCAGTATGATTCTGCCGCGGCGGTCCGTGGCAATCACTCCGTCCGTCATATGGGTTAACACGGATTCAAGCTTGCGCCGTTCCCCTTCTGTCGTCGCTTGGGCTTCTTGCAATTTTTTCGTTAAATTGTTAAACGTCATCGCTAATTGCCCAATTTCATCATAGCCATAAATTTTTACTTTGCGGGAGAAATCACCTTTTGTCATCGCCAACGCTTGTCTTCTCATGTCTGAAATCGGCCGAGTAATCGTGCGTGACAAAAGAATCCCAAGCACTGCTGTAATAGCGAGGGCAATCCCCGTTCCCGTCGCTAAAATCGTATTTATTTGCTTCATTTGTGAGAACACGTTTTCCATCGAAGCGATGACGTAAACAACGCCTTTTATTTCCCCTCTCGACTTAATCGGCGTGGAAGAAATATACATACGGTGCCCTGTTTTCCGATCAAGAAGCATTTGATCGACAATTTCTCCGGTCACGAGCGACCGCTTCACATATATTTCGGTCGTTCGCTTCCCAACGATGTTTTGCATGTAAGGGTTGGAAGTCGCCAGCACTTTGCTTTTATTATCAATGACGCGGACTTCGGAAATATCTTGGGAAACAAAATCATGAAGGAGGGAGCGGATATCTTCTTCTAGCGTCGGACTTTTCGAATCCCTCTCTCGATTCATCGCTTGCTCCACGTTATACACTAACAGCGTCACCCGTTCATTCAGCGAGTTTTTAAAACTTTGCACTAACTCTGTTTCCAGCTTTCTAACAAAATAGACGCCGATGATTTGCATCGCCACGAGAATAAGCAAAACGTACATAGCAACAAATTTGAAGTGAATCGAACGAAACGGACCTACTTTTTTCATATGCCTTCGTTACTCCTGTTCTGGGTTGCGCAAATAATATCCGACTCCCCGCCGTGTGACGATCCATGAAGGATGCGATGGATTATCTTCAATTTTTTCACGAAGCCGGCGCACCGTCACGTCCACCGTGCGGACGTCGCCGTAATAATCGTATCCCCATACCGTTTGCAGCAGGTGCTCCCTTGTCATTACTTGTCCGATATGCTTCGCCAAATAATGAAGCAATTCAAACTCACGATGCGTCAATTCGATCGTTTCTCCGCGCTTGGAAACGATGTATGCATCAGGGCGGATGACAAGAGAACCAATGATAATCTCATTCGTATCGTTCGTTCCTTCTTGGGCAACCGTTTGCGAATGGCGGCGCAAATTCGCTCTCACCCGCGCCAGCAATTCTCTCGTGCTGAACGGCTTTGTGACATAGTCGTCTGCCCCTAATTCTAAACCGAGCACTTTGTCAATTTCAGAATCTTTCGCCGTTAATATAATAATCGGCATATCGTATTTTTTCCGGACTTCGCGGCAGACTTCCATTCCATCTTTTTGCGGAAGCATAATATCGAGCAAAATAAGATCCGGCATTACTTCCTCGACCTTTTGCAACGCTTCCTCCCCATCATAAGCGCAAATCACTTCATATCCTTCTTTTTGTAAATTAAATTGCAAAATATCTGCAATTGGCTTCTCGTCGTCAACAACAAGAATTCGTTTTTCCATCCTGTTTCACATCCTTCCTTTGCGATGGAATCGAAAATAAGTACATTATTAATTTATCATGTTATTGAAATGAATTCACTCATTACCGTTTGCCAATTGGAGGCGAAACAAAAAGAAAAGCATAGATACATCGCTGCATCTACGCTTTTATTATACTATTTACGCTATTTTACGCATATACGCTGCGAACAACGTTTGTTTGCGAACGGTCTGGACCGACAGAGAAAATCGATAATGGAATGCCCGTTAATTGCGAAATGCGTTCCACATAATGGCGGGCGTTAGCCGGCAGTTCATCCAAGCTCTTAACACCGGTAATATCTTCTGACCATCCTGGCAGCTCTTCGTAAATCGGCTCACATTCTGCCAGCACTTTTAAACTTGCCGGAAACTCTTCAAGCACTTTCCCTTTATAACGATAAGCAACACAAATTTTTAATGTTTCAATGCCAGTAAGGACATCGATCGAATTTAACGATAAATCTGTGATGCCGCTAACCCGGCGAGCATGGCGAACAACGACGCTGTCGAACCAACCGACGCGGCGCGGACGTCCCGTCGTTGTTCCATATTCGCGGCCGACTTCACGGATGCGGTCGCCGATTTCATCATGCAATTCAGTTGGAAACGGGCCGTCGCCAACGCGAGTCGTGTACGCTTTCGCAACCCCGACGACATGTTTAATTTTCGTTGGCCCAACGCCGGAACCAATTGTCACACCGCCGGCAACTGGATTCGATGAAGTAACAAACGGATACGTCCCTTGGTCAATATCGAGCATGACGCCTTGCGCACCCTCAAAAAGAACACGGCGCCCTTCATCAAGCGCATTATTTAACACAACGGACGTATCGCAAACATATTTGGCAATTTGCTGTCCATATTCATAGTATTCATCTAATATATCTTCCAGTTTAAATCCTTCAACACCGTACACTTTTTCAAAAAGAATATTTTTTTCCTGCAAGTTGCGCGCTAATTTTTCTTCAAACACTTCGCGGTCAAGCAAATCAACGATACGGATGCCGACGCGCGCCGCTTTATCCATATACGCAGGCCCTATGCCTTTTTTGGTCGTGCCGATTTTGTTTGCCCCTTTACGTTCTTCCTCTAATTGATCCAATTTTAAATGATAAGGCAAAATGACGTGCGCGCGGTTGCTGATGCGTAAATTATCGGTTGAAATGCCGTGGTCATGCAAATAATTCAACTCGCTTACTAATGCTTTCGGGTCGATTACCATTCCGTTTCCGATGACGCAAATTTTATCTTTATAAAAAATTCCCGATGGAATTAAATGTAACTTATATTTTTCTCCGTTAAAAACGATCGTATGCCCCGCGTTGTTTCCTCCTTGATATCTCGCAATCACTTCCGCGTTTTCTGATAGAAAATCGGTAATTTTTCCTTTTCCTTCATCGCCCCATTGCGTCCCGACAACGACGACTGACGTCATGGCGAGCACCTCCATTTAACTCGATGTAAACCATTGTAAGTGTAACAGTTTTTCCATGTAAAGTCAATAAAACACGAACATTTATATATATTAATCCTTTATTTATTCGTATTTTAAAAAATAAGGTGCCGCCCGAAAAGCCGGGAACCTGTCCTGCGCTACGCTCCCGGTGGAATTTGCGCATCATCAAAGCGGCGTTCCAAATTAACAAACTTATTATATTCTTTAATAAACGCCAGCTGCACCGTTCCGACCGGGCCGTTCCGCTGTTTGGCAATAATAATTTCAATAATATTTTTGTTCTCTGAATCTTTATTGTAATAGTCATCGCGGTATAAAAATGCGACAATATCGGCATCTTGCTCGATGCTTCCCGATTCGCGGATATCGGACATCATCGGCCGCTTATCTTGGCGCTGCTCAACGCTTCGGGAAAGCTGGGACAAAGCGATCACCGGCACTTCTAATTCACGGGCCAGTGCTTTTAAAGAACGGGAAATCTCCGAAACTTCTTGCTGGCGGTTTTCCCTGTTTCTGCCGCTTCCTTGAATGAGCTGCAAATAGTCGATGACGACCATGCCAAGGCCTCTTTCCTGCTTTAAACGGCGGCATTTGGCGCGAATATCGCTGACGCGGATGCTCGGCGTGTCATCAATATAAATGCCGGCATTCGATAAGCTTCCCATCGCCATCGTCAGCTTTCCCCAGTCTTCCGGCGTCAGCCGCCCCGTCCGCAAATTTTGCGCGTTAATGTTTCCTTCCGCGCACAACATCCGCATCACGAGCTGCTGTGCGCTCATTTCCAAACTAAAAATCGCGACATTTTCATCCGTTTTTGTTGCGACGTTTTGCGCGATGTTAAGCGCAAACGCCGTTTTCCCCACAGAAGGGCGCGCGGCGACAATAATAAAATCACTGCGCTGAAATCCTGCTGTCATGCGGTCCAATTCGGTAAACCCCGTCGGAATCCCCGTCACTTCTCCCTTTCGGTTATGAAGCATTTCAATATTATCATACGTCTGCACAAGCACATCTTTAATATTTTGAAACGTGCCGGCATGCTTCCGCTGCGAAATTTCCATAATTTTTCTTTCGGCTTCATCGAGCACAACGTCTACTTCATCTTCCCTCGTATATCCATCTTGGACGATGGAAGTAGCGGCGCGAATCAAACGGCGTAAAATCGATTTTTCTTCCACGATACGCGCGTAATATTCGACATTTGCTGCTGTCGGCACCGCATCAGCCAACTCGCTTAAATACGATACACCGCCAATTTCTTCTAATTGCTGCGTATCAGCAAGCTCCGCTGTCACTGTGACCAGATCGACTGGCTCGCCTTTATCCGCAACGCGAAGCATCGCGTGAAAAATTTTTTGATGGGAAGCGCGATAAAAATCTTCCGGAATTAAAATTTCCGAGGCTAACGTCAAAGCGGAAGGATCAAGAAATACAGCGCCAAGCACGGCCTGTTCCGCTTCGATGCTTTGCGGAGGAATCCGTTCCGAAAATAGATCGTTCATGTTATTTCACCACCTTTTTCCCCCGTCTTTTCTTTTATGTCATAAGAAAAATGTGATTATATGAGGAAAAACGCCCTCATAAAATCACATTTTATTCTCATGTTGCCGATATTACCGCTTTATCTTAAGGGGAAACAAATCTTTTTACTTTTCGGCCACATGTACTTTTAATGTTGCCGTCACTTCCGGATGAAGTTTCACAGGCACATTCGTAAAGCCTAATGAACGAATCGCATCTTCAAGCTCAATTTTCCGTTTGTCGATTTTAATTTGATGCTGTGCTTGCAGAGCTTCCGCGATTTGCTTGCTTGTTATCGATCCGAATAAACGGCCGCCTTCCCCGGCTTTCGCCGTCAATTGCACCGTTATTTGTTCGAGCTTTTCTTTTAACTCTTTTGCTTTGGCAAGTTCTTCTTCCGCCTGCCGCTGTTCTTTCCGTTTTTGCGCTTCCAATGCTTTTATGTTTGCCGGCGTTGCTTCAATCGCAAGCCCTTGTTTAAAAAGGAAGTTAGTTGCATATCCGTCGGCAACGTTTTTAATTTCCCCTTTTTTTCCTTTTCCTTTTACATCTTTAAGAAAAATCACTTTCATGATTCTTTTCCCCCTTCTAAATAATCGTTAATTGCCGCTTTCAGGCGCTGTTCCGCCTCTTCGAGCGTGACGTCGGAAAGCTGTGCGGCCGCATTGGTTAAATGGCCGCCACCTCCTAAGCTTTCCATAATGACTTGAACATTGATATCTCCTAATGAGCGGGCGCTAATGCCGATCGTTTGATCAGCGCGCTTGGAAATGACAAAGGAAGCAACGACCCCGCTTAGCATCAAGAGCGTATCAGCTGTTTGCGCAATTAACACTTGATCGTACGTTTCGTTTGGATCGCCTTTGGCAATGGCGATTCCCCTCGCATCGATGGACGCATTTTCAATGATTTTCGCCCGCTTAACGTAATTAACGATACTTTCTTTGAGCAGTTTTTGCACTAAAATGGTGTCAGCGCCTTGGGCGCGCAAATAAGAGGCCGCATCAAACGTCCGCGAACCTGTTCGGAACGTAAAACTCTTTGTATCGACAACAATGCCCGCAAGAAGCGCCGTCGCCTCCAGCATGGCCAATTTCGTGCGTTTTGGCTGATATTCTAACAGCTCTGTTACAAGTTCAGAAGTAGAGGAGGCATATGGCTCCATATAGACAAGCATCGGGTCTTCCACAAATTCTTCGCCGCGGCGGTGATGATCAATCACAACAATATGATCGGTGCGGTATAATAATTTTTCTTCTATCACTAATGAAGGGCGGTGCGTATCAACGATAATCAGCAGCGTATCATCTGTTATCAATTCAAGCCCTTGTTCCGGCTTAATAAATCTTGACCATAGCTCCGAATGTTTTTTCAATTCCTCAATTAAACGCTGTGCCCCAGAATCGGTTTGTTCCGTATCGATGACGATAAACCCTTCTTTTTGGTTTAATTGTACCACTTTTAAAATTCCGATCGCCGCTCCAAGCGCGTCCATATCCGGATATTTATGCCCCATAATTAACACTTTGTCGCTTTCCGCAATCAATTCCCTGAGCGCGTGAGAAATGACGCGGGCGCGGACTCTTGTTCGTTTTTCCATCGGATTCGTCTTTCCGCCATAAAATTTCACTTTTCCGTTGCCTTGCTTAATGGCCACTTGGTCGCCGCCGCGCCCCAACGCTAAATCTAAACTGGATTGCGCCAGCGCCCCTAATTCCGGAAGAGATGGCACACCGGCGCCGATCCCAATACTTAACGTTAACTGGACATTATATTTCATCGTCTGTTCGCGAACTTCGTCCAAAATGGAAAATTTGCTTTTTTCCAATTGGGCAAGAATGTGCTCATTTAAGACAGCGATAAACCGGTCAGATGACGTTCGTTTCAAAAAAATTCCATAATCATGTGCCCATTGGTTCAACATGGACGTCACATGACTGTTCATCTGGCTTTTTGCCTGATCATCCATTCCTTGGGTTATCTCATCATAATTATCAAGGAAAATAACCGCCAATACTAGCCGTTCCGCCTCATATTGCTTCTGCAATTCCACTTGTTCCGTCACATCGAAAAAGTAAAGAAGCCTTTCCTCTCGCCTTACAATGACTTTAAAATGCCTTTCGCGAATGTGGATGATTTCTTCGGTTGTTTGCTCCTGCTTTATTAAAGGAACTAATGAATCGGCAAGATCGTACAGCGACCGGCCTACGAGCGTCTGTTCCCCAAAGCAAGAAGCCAAAAACTGATTCGCCCATTCCACCTCATATTCATCGTTAATGAGCATAATTCCTATGGGCATTTCCATCAATGCTTCTTCGCCGACTTTTTTTATCCGGTATGACAAATTAGAAATGTATTGTTCCAGTTCTGCGTATAACGCCCGCTGTGACTTTATAACATAATAAAGCACAAAACTGAGGAGCAAAAAGCTAACTATCCCTAATATCCATTGAAAATAAAACAACAATGCCGCAAAAACAGCCGACAAGACAATAAAAGCGTATAAGGGATAGCGGTGCGCTTTCCTTTCATAAAAATGAGACATTCAAGTCAGCTCCTACATAGAAATAATCCATAAAATAATTTATTTTCGATGATCATATGCGTTTTCGCAACTCAAACCCTAAATCAATTATACCTAATATCGCGATAAGATAAAGTAGAAAAGGAAGGAACAAGCATAGTATTGTGCCACCGATCACAACGCCCTTCGACACGTTTTTTTTATTGGCAACATAATGTAAAAAGGAAAAGCCTTGGACGACAAAAAGCAACTGTAATAAATAATATATGTTGAAAACGGCGAGGTAGGCAAACGTTCCTTTTTCCAGCGGAAACATGGAAACAACAAGCACAAGCAAATAGTACCATAGTAAGCTTTTTGGCAACATAAAATCACGAAACGGCGGCCACGCGCCGATCGGCAGCTTTAATCGTTTTAAAATCGGCACAGATACAACCATCGTTACATATGCGAGCAAAAAAGCGGCAAGGACAAACAACGTCGGGGTTATATACTTTACAAGTTCCAATCCTTGCTCCAGTTGTTCCTGCAGTTGCTGAGGCGGCTCTTGCCCCATTCCTTTCATGATTTGCATCGCTGTTTGAAAGGAATCGCGAAACACCGAAAATGATTCTTGAATGATGTCCATTTCAAAAAATTTGATGGAAATGATGTAATCGACGATCATGTTAATCAGAAACACGAACGCGCTGGCTAATAAAACTACATAACGGCTTTTATTTTTTCTTAGCAACGCTCCTATGGTAATCCCCGCCGTGCCGAACATTAATGCGGCAGGCAAAGAAAACACGGAACCGATCAGCATGGAAACAATAAGCGAGGCAACAAGCAAAACAAGCGCATATGTGTAACCGTGCCTCATCGTAAAAATGATAAACGGCAGCGATAAAAAAAATGTAGCGATCATCCCTAATAATGGTATGTATAGAGAAATTAAAAATAAAACGGCAAACAGCGCGAGCTGAATCGCTGCCTCTGTGATCATGCGCGCCTCTCTCAATTTACCGGCCTCCTTCTTTCCATAATCGCACACATAAGGAAACGGCAACACATATAGAAAAAGCAGTAAGGATTTCCCCCTTACTGCTTTTTCTATTTTATTCGTCTGCTACGTATGGCAATAACGCCATTTGACGAGCGCGTTTAATCGCCACTGTTAATTTGCGTTGGTATTTCGCGCTTGTGCCGGTCACACGGCGAGGTAAAATTTTGCCGCGCTCAGAAATGAATTTTTTCAGCAAATCGACATCTTTATAGTCGATATGCGTAATTCCGTTCGCTGTAAAATAGCATACTTTCCGGCGTTTTGCACGTCCGCCTTTACGCCCTGCCATCATGCATCCTCCTTTCCTTGCTGTCTATCCGATCAAGGGGATTTCCGCTTTATTAAAACGGCAAATCATCGTCTGAAATATCGATCGGTTGTCCATCGTTTGCAAAAGGATCTTCATCTATGCGACTAAAATCATTTTCATTTGGGTTGCGATGGTTCTGATTTTGTCCAAATGGGAATGGCTCCCCATAATAGCCGCCTGCTGCCGTGCCACGCTGTTCAGTGCTACTTTTCGGCTCAAGAAATTGGACGCTATCAGCAACCACTTCCGTCACATACACACGTCTGCCATCTTGACCTTCATAGCTGCGGGTTTGCAAACGACCGTCTACTCCGGCTAAACTTCCCTTTTTCAAGAAATTCGCGACATTTTCCGCCTGGCGCCGCCAAACGACGCAGTTAATAAAATCCGTTTCCCGTTCACCTTGCTGGTTTGTAAACGGGCGGTTGACAGCAAGCGTAAATGTAGCAACAGCCACCCCACTTGGAGTATAGCGTAATTCCGGATCTCTCGTCAGCCTTCCCACAAGAATTACGCGATTAATCATCAGAACCACCTCTTAATTTCCAAAAAAATTATTCTTCTTCTCTTACGACAATATGACGGATAATATCATCACTGATTCGCGCTAAACGGTCAAATTCTTGCACCGCTTTTGGCTCAGACACAACGTTAATAATCATGTAGTAACCATCGCGGTATTTTTTAATCTCATACGCTAAACGGCGTTTTCCCCAATCCGTCACGTTTGTAATTTCCGCACCGTTTTCTTTTAAAATATTATTGAAACGATCCACTAATGCTTGTCTCGCTTCATCGTCTAAATTTGGGCGGATGATGTACATAATTTCGTATTTTCTCACGTTCGTCACCTCCTTTTGGTCTAAACGGCCCTTTCGAGAAGGGCAAGGAGTAAACAATTACTCACGTTATTTGATTATATCATGGCAAAAAACGATAAGCAATATTAAACATTAAAGCGGAAATAAATAATATCGCCATCTTGCACTTCATAATCTTTTCCTTCTAACCGGATTTTTCCTGCCTCGCGCGCTGCCGCCATCGATCCGGCTGCGACTAAATCCTCGTAAGAAACCGTTTCCGCGCGAATAAATCCCCGTTCAAAATCTGAGTGAATAATTCCCGCGCACTCTGGGGCTTTCATCCCCCGCCGGAACGTCCACGCGCGCACTTCTTGTTCCCCGGCAGTAAAGAACGTTGCCAATCCGAGCAAATTATATGACGCGCGAATTAATTGGTCCAGCCCCGATTGTTCGATGCCAAGTTCTTGTAAAAACAGCTCTTTTTCCTCATCCTCCAATTGTGCGATTTCTTCTTCGATTTTGGCGCAAACAACGATTACCTCGGCATTATCGCTTTGCGCAAATTCGCGGACTTGTTGGACAAACGGGTTGGCATCTGGATTGGCGACATCTTCTTCCCCGACGTTTGCGACATACAACATCGGTTTTATCGTTAATAGATGAAGCTGTTTTACCACTTTCATTTCCTCTTCTGTAAAGGAAAGCGTGCGCGCCGGTTTTCCTGCTTCAAACGTTTCTTTTAGGCGCATGAGAATATCGTATTCAAACATAGCGTCTTTATCTTTTTGTTTGGCGATTTTGCCGACGCGGTCTATGCGTTTATCGACCGTTTCTAAGTCGGCGAAAATGAGCTCCAAATTGATCGTTTCAATGTCAGCAAGCGGATCGACTTTTCCCGCCACATGGGTGATATTTTCATCCGTAAAACAACGGACGACTTGGCAGATCGCATCGACTTGGCGAATGTGCGATAAAAATTTATTGCCAAGCCCTTCGCCTTTGCTCGCTCCTTTGACGATGCCAGCGATATCAGTAAATTCGAACACGGTCGGCACTGTACGCTTCGGATTGAACATTTCCGTCAACACTTTCAACCGTTCATCCGGCACTTCGACAATGCCGACATTCGGCTCGATCGTACAGAAAGGGTAGTTGGCGGATTCTGCCCCCGCTTTTGTAATCGCATTAAACAGCGTCGATTTTCCGACGTTTGGCAAACCGACGATTCCTGCTGTTAATCCCATCGTTTCCACTCCTCTTTTCCGTTCACATAATTCACTCCAAGGGATCGTGCCAAAAAAGAAAAAATCAAAACCAGTGACGCAAATGCAAATGGGCTGAAAACGGAATTTGCCGCAAATAAATAAGGAATTGAGCTTCCGTCCATGTCTTTCCTCATTATAGTGAGTACAAAAGAAAATGACAAGCGCCTCCGTGCGCTAGTCATTTTCCGCTTTTTCGATATTGACTAAACAGTCATATAAAGTGCTGCCATATCTGTTGTCCGATTCGCGGTCCGATGTTAATACATTGACCGAGCCGCCAAATTTCGCCCATTGCCCTTCATCAATATTGATCGTTTTCGGATGGGCTTTAGCAAGGATTTTTACCGTTCCTATTAATTCGCCGCGGTCATTAAACACTCTCGCTTTATCTCCCTCCGCCAACCCTTTGTCCTCGGCAACATCTTTCGATACTTCAATTTTAAGCGACTGAATCGATTCAACAAGATGGTAATGTTGCGAGTGGTTGGAGCGAAGCGGGTGAATCGTCAACAAACGGTACGGATATTTTTTCGCTAATAGCGGATTAGCGATTTCCGACTCGGCCGGATACATGATTTGCAGTTTGCCGTTCATTCCCTTTCGCTGCGCCAACGCGGAAGTAAACTCATATTTGCCGCTTGGCGTTTGGAAACGGTAATCGCTCCATGGGACGGGCTGAACCGGGAGAAGCAGATGTTTTTCTTTTTTCAGCCGCTCGAGCGTAATGCCGTGTCGTTGCAACGGCTTCAGCCCCATTTTTAAAAATTCTTCCCTTGTATAAGCAAAATCAGCGGCAAAACCAAGCCGCTTCGCCAGCTCCGCCCAAATCCAAAGATCGGATTTGGCCTCACCCGGCGGCTCGACCAGCTTTGGCCCATAATTGACATAAGCGTGATACATGGAAGAGTAATAAACGTCTTCCTCTTCAAACACCGTTGTTACTGGCAATACGTAATCCGCAAGCGCAGCGGTATCGGTCATAAATTGTTCGAATACAACAACCGTATCCACGGACTGGAACGCCTTTTTCACTAAGTTCGTGTTTGGCACTTGTGTAAGCGGGTTGCCACATGTGACGATGATCATTTTTATTTCAGGATTTGCCGCCTGCAAAATGCCTTCCGCCTGCTTCATCATCGTAAACGTGCGGGACGCCGTTTTCCGCTTAGGAAGCGCGAGCGCGGCAATATCAAAGCATTGCCCGACTTGCAGATTGCCAAAATTCGCCCCGCCTCCCGGAATGCCAACATTGCCGCTTATCGCTACAAGCGCATCAATCCAGCGGATCGTATTGCCGCCATTGGCATATCGCTGCATGCCAAGCCCCAAATATGTTGCAGTCGGACGGTTTCCGTAAATCATGGCTAATTCTGTCATCACACTGCGGTCTACTTCAGTAAGCTGCTCAATTTTTTCCATTGTTATGTTTTCGAGCATCGCTTCGACATCGGAAAACCCAACCGTATGCCGCGCAATAAACACGCGATCTTCTAAACCAAGGCGCAGCATTTCCTTCATAATTCCCATCGCCAAAAACGCATCCATCCCCGGCTTCACCGATACATACATATCAGCGATTTGCGCCGTTTGCTGGAACAGCGGATCAATGACGATAATTTTTGTCCCCCGTTTTTTGGCAGCGAGAAGATGCTGAAACAAATGCATATTCGTTCGCGCTACGTTTCTCCCCCAAATGACGACATGGCGGCTGTTTTGGATATCTTCTGGAGCATGGCTGTAAGAATTGCCGAAATCCCACGTTTGCGCCTCAATGCCAGCCCCCCAGCACAAGCTGCCAGTCAGCTCTGTCACACCGCCGTAACAATTAAAAAACCGCTTGTCTAAATTTTTTAACAGCCCGTTATTCGCGTAATCATGGCTATGCAGGACAGCGGTCGTCCCATAGCGGTCTTTTATTTCCCTCAGTTTGTCCGCCACTTCATCGAGCGCCTGCTCCCATGAAATGCGGACAAACTGACCATTCACTTTTTTTAACGGATACAAAAGGCGTTCGCTTGAATTTGCCCGCTCCTTGAGCATGCGGCCACGGGCGCAAATCTTCCCCTGCGTAATCGGATGTGTTTCATCTCCATCCACTTTTGCCACTTTTCCGTCTCGGACGGTCACTTTTAACCCGCACACATCCCAGCAATTCAACGGGCACGATGTGACATGTATTTCTTCCATAACCCTTCTCTCCTCTTCTTGCTACAGAAAGAGCATGAGGTTGTTATTCCTCATGCTTGACTAACACTTTTTTCATCTTTCTCACAAATTCTTTTCGCGGCAGCAGCACGCTATGGGCACAGCCTTCGCATTTAATGCGGATATCGGCGCCCAAACGGATTACTTTCCATCGGTTCGTGCCGCACGGATGCGGCTTTTTCATCTCGACGATATCATACAATCCAAATTCTTTATCCATCCGCTCACCCCCACCTTTTGCTTAGGCGTTTTCTTTCTTCGTTTGCGAAGCCGCTCCATTTTCCTGGCCTTGACGATTATACATAACAAGACGCGGAAAAGGAATTTCGATTCCCTTTTTGTCCAAATGCATTTTTACTTCTTTTCGAATTGCTCTTGCGACCGAAACATGGCGCATTGGTTTTGTTTCACAAACAATGCGCAGCACTACTTCAGAACTAGCCAAATTTTGCACGCCTAACAACTCAGGTGGAGCCACCATATCTTCATATTTTTCCGGCAGCTGCGGCAGAAGTTCGCAAATCGCTTCCTCTGCCTTTTCGATGTCTTCTTCATAAGCGATGCTGACATCCACTACGGCAACACTATTATTTAAGGAATAATTTGTCACTTGCGTAATGCTTCCATTTGGCAAAATATGAACTTCCCCTGTCCAGCTTTTAATTTTCGTTACCCTCAGGCCAATTGACTCAACATATCCTTCGAAATTGCCGATTCGCACGTAATCTCCGACAGCGAACTGGTCTTCAAAAATAATAAAAAACCCGGTAATGACATCTTTCACTAAACTTTGCGCGCCAAAACCGACGGCAAGCCCGACAATGCCGGCACCTGCCAAAATCGCTTTCACTTCTACGCCAAACGTATCTAAAATCATAATGAGCGCAATAAAACATAATACGTACGTAATCACATTATCAAGCAATCTTGCCAGCGTCGCTTCCCGGCGCTCGGAAATACGGATCGGCGCCTTTTGCCGCATTTTAAAAATATTATGGACAGCAATTTTTAAAATTTTTAAAATAATAAAACACAGCAATAAAATAGCGGTGATTTTGAGTGCCCCTACTCCTAAATTCACCCAAAACTCTTCATTTGTGGCGAATCCGAATAAACGATCCAAAATCTTTTTCACTGTATCCAATGTTGTTCACACCTCTGCGTCGTTTTGCATTTTCACCTCTTTTATTTTAGCAAGATCGCCAATCAATTTGTAGTAATAAACAAAACAAAGGCCCGAATGTATATAATTTTCGCGTTTTCCGTATACTGTTAATACTTGAAGTGAAATTTTAGGAGTGACGTATGATGGGTATATCATCTATTTTTTTCTCGCCAAAAAATGAAAAAGAACATATTTTTCACGATGAACAAGGAGCTGCTTCATTAATAGCGCTGCGGCTTCTTTCACTGCTTCCTTTTCCTTTATCGCAGCCTGCTGCCATTGTTTGCATCGGCACAGACCGTTCGACAGGAGATTCGCTTGGGCCGCTTGTCGGCACCATGTTAAAAGAGAAACATCTTTCCCATTTTCATGTATATGGAACGTTAGAAGAGCCAATTCACGCCGTAAACTTGGAAGAAAAAATCACTGCGATTCGCGCTATTCATCATGACGCATTGATGATTGCCATTGACGCCTGCTTAGGAAGGTTCAAAAGCGTCGGCGCTATAACAGTCGCGAAAGGGCCGGTACGGCCGGGCGCCGGAGTGAATAAACAGCTTCCTCCCGTCGGCGACCTTCACATTACCGGCGTAGTCAATGTTAGCGGGTTTATGGAATTTTTCGTTTTGCAAAATACCCGCCTCCATCTCGTCATGAACATGGCAAAAGCGATTGCAAATGGCATCGATGAAGCAGATCGGCAGTTAAGCCGGAAAGAATATCTTGAAAACACATCCATTATCAAAACACGCCATCAGCCGTTCTAATTGTTCCGACGGATGGATTCAAAAAAAATAAAGAACAGAAACCGCCAAAGCAGTTACAATAATGCTAGGCAGCAAATTCGCTACGCGTATATTCGTCACCCCGATCATGTTTAAACCAATCGCAATAATTAAAATTCCCCCCGTTGCAGTCGATTCGGCAATAAACGAATCGACGATTTCTTTTGGCACCCACCGCTCAATTTGCGTAGCAAGCAGCGCGATTCCCCCTTCATACATCACGACGGGGATTGCCGAAAAAATAACGCCAATGCCAAGGGACGTCGTTAAAATAACGCTCGTGAAGCCGTCCAAAATTGATTTCGTGTACAAAACGCGGTGATCGCCGCGCAATCCGCTATCAAGCGCGCCGACAATCGCCATAGCGCCAATGACAAATAATAATGTGGCGCTGACGAACCCTTTCGCAATATTTCCTTGCTTGTTTCCTCCCATTTTTTTCTCGATCCATTCTCCCAGCTGATTTAACTTGCGATCCCAATCCCATATTTCTCCTAACACTCCGCCAAAAACAAGACTAAAAATGACAATGAGAAATTGTTCGCTTTTCATTCCCATTTGAATCCCGAGCAGCGCTACGGCAAGCCCGATTCCGCCTATGACCGTTTCTTTCAACCGCTCGGGAATATTATCAAACAATTTTCCTAACAATGCCCCGACCACAATGCAAATCCCATTCACAATCGTCCCTAACAGCACCACGATGCTATTTCCCCCTGTTCATTGCCGCAAAAAAATAAACCACCAATATGATGGCTTGCTTATTCATCGAATCGCACATTTAATAATTCTAATATTCTTTCTAAATCTTCAGAAGAGAAAAATTCAATCTCGATTTTCCCTTTTTTTCGGGTTTGCTTAATCGTTACATTCGTTCCGAGTTTTTCCCGTAACAATGATTCGCTTTCTTTCAAAAACACGCTTTTTTCCACTGGTTTTCGCTTCGGTGTTTCACGTGAAACATTTTTGTTCATTTCTTGAATGAGCTTCTCTAGCTGGCGGACGTTTAACTGCTCGCGAATAATGCGGTCCACAATGAGCTTCATCTTATTTTTGTGCTTGAGCCCCAACAGCGCCCGCCCATGCCCCATCGAAATCGTTCCATCTACAATCAGTTTTTGCACGTCCTTTGGCAATGATAATAAACGAAGATGGTTGGCGATATGGGGGCGACTTTTCCCGACACGGATGGCAATTTCCTCTTGCGTTAGCTGCAATTGATCCATCAGCGTTTTATACGCCATTGCTTCTTCAATCGGGTTTAAATCTTCACGCTGCAAATTTTCCAACAGTGCAAATTCCATCATTTGTTGATCCGTCAATTCCCGGACAACGACCGGAACGGTTTCCAAGTTTGCTTCTTTTGCGGCGCGATAACGCCGTTCCCCGACGACAATCTCAAACCCTTTTATACTTTTCCGCACGATAAGCGGCTGCAAAATTCCGTGCTGCAAAATCGACTGTTTCAATTCTTCAATCGCTTCCGGATGAAACGTTTTCCGCGGCTGGTAAGGATTTGGATGGAGCTGGTGAATATCCACTTCTTTTATCGTCTCTTCATCCTTTAACGCCAAATGGGAAAACAGCGCATCGATCCCTTTTCCGAGGCCTTTAGCCACGCTCTAACACCTCCTTCGCTAACTCTAAATATACTTCCGCGCCCCGCGATTTAACGTCGTAAACAATAATCGGTTTTCCGTGGCTTGGCGCTTCGCTTAACCGGACATTTCGCGGGATGATGGTGCTATATACTTTTTCACGGAAATATTTTTTAACTTCTTCAATCACTTGAATCCCTAAATTCGTGCGGGCATCCAGCATCGTTAGCAAAACGCCTTCCAGCCGCAATTCATTATTCAGATGTTTTTGTACAAGCCGAATTGTATTTAATAGCTGACTAAGCCCTTCAAGCGCATAATATTCGCATTGCACGGGAATAAGGACAGAACTGGCTGCCGTTAACGCGTTTAACGTTAAAAGCCCCAACGAAGGAGGACAATCAATAATGATAAAATCATAGGCTTCCCGTAACGGATCGAGCGCATTTTTTAAGCGGATTTCGCGGGAAATGACCGATACGAGTTCAATTTCCGCCCCCGCCAACTGGATGGTTGCCGGGATAATATGTAGATTTTCAATATTGGTTGGCCTTATCACATCTTTCGCTTTTACATCTCCGACCAGAACGTTATAAATGCACTCATCGATGTCGCCTTTTTCAATTCCGATTCCACTTGTCGCATTTCCTTGCGGGTCGACGTCAACAAGCAATACTTTTTTTCCGATATGTGCTAAACAAGCTGCTAAATTAACCGCCGTTGTCGTCTTTCCGACTCCGCCTTTCTGATTTGCAATCGCAACTACTTTGCCCACGATGCCACCTACCTCTAATTGGTACTCATATGTTTATTTTAACATGAAATAAATAAAATCGGCTTGTTTTCTATGCGCGTAAAGAAAAAGAATCAAGTCGTAATGACTGCATCAAAACCCGTTATCCAGTCTGCACACCAGGAAAATTGGCTATTCCGAAAAAAATCCGGACTTTCAACACCGGTTATGACGTAAACACAGAAAAGAAAAAACCCCATCAAAGACAATTTGATGAGGCAAAACATTTTTGGTTCCATTATTTTTTCGGAATGCGAATCGTAATTTGATAATAGTCTTCAAATTCTTCTTCTTCGGAATCCACCGCTACGCCGCTGTTCGCCACCATCGTGAGCGACTGCCGGATCGTGTTGACGGCAATGCGCATATCTTTACTAAACGCTTTTCGTTTTGGCTTTGGTTTTCGGTTCATCGATTCGAGCATTTTTAAAACGCGATCTTCCGTTTGTTTGACGTTAAGTTGTTTTTCAATAATTTCCTGCAGCAATTTTAATTGCTTTTCTTTATCTTTTAAAACGATTAATGCGCGGGCATGGCGCTCTGTAATGGTCCTCTGCAACAGCGCTTCCTGCACTTCTTGCGGCAGCTTTAATAGGCGCAGTTTATTTGCGATCGTCGATTGCCCTTTTCCAAGCCGTTGCGCCAATGCCTCTTGTGTCAAATTATGCAATTCCAACAGCTTCGCGTATGCCATCGCTTCTTCAATCGGCGTCAACTCTTCCCGCTGTAAATTTTCAATTAATGCTACCGAAGCAGTCTCTTTGTCGTTTAAATTTTTGACAATCGCTGGAATCTCCGACCAACCGAGCTTTTGAACAGCGCGCCATCTTCGTTCTCCCGCAATAATTTCAAACTTTCCATCCTCGCATTCGCGGACAACAATCGGCTGGATAATGCCGTGCGTATGGATCGTTAATGCTAACTCCTCAATTTTTTCCTCGTCAAAAATGGTCCGCGGTTGGAAACGGTTTGGAATAATTTTAGAAACCGGAATTTTTTTTATTTCTTCTTTTTCTTGTTTTTCCATTTCTTCCTGTTCCTTTTCCCCAAAGCTAAAGAAGCGAGAGAAAGGATGTTTCATTCCCCTACACCACCTTTAAAAACTCTCCCCTGAAATGTTAAAAACTTACTCAATCGGTTGCTTATTCGGCATTCCCGGTTTGCGAGGATATTTGTTTGGCGTGCTTTGCACTTTTCGGATGAAAATAATCGTTCGTTCGCTTTGCTCCAACGGCAGCGTAAACCGCTCGACGGCGGAAACTTCCCCGCCAAGCACGTGAATCGCTTTTTTTCCTTGTTCCAATTCTTCTTGTGCCGAAGCGGCTTTCATGGCAATAAAAGTGCCGTTTACTTTGACGAGCGGAAGGCACAGCTCGCTTAATACAGGCATCCGCGCCACTGCCCTTGCAATGACGACATCAAATGATTCACGGAATTCTTTGTTTCTCCCAAACGTTTCAGCGCGGTCATGATAAAACTCGACATCGGCCAATCCTAATTCAGCAGCTAAATGCTCAAGAAAATGGATGCGCTTTTGCAGCGAATCGACAACCGACAATTTCAAATGCGGAAAGCAAATTTTTAACGGGATGCTCGGAAATCCTGCTCCTGCGCCAACATCGCAAAGTGATAAAGATTGGGAAAAATCATAGTAAAAAGCCGGAGAAAGAGAATCAAAAAAATGCTTTAAATACACGCTGGGCTTGTCCGTGATTGCAGTTAAATTCATCTTTTCATTCCATTCGATGAGCAACTCATAATACCGTTCAAATTGTGCCAATGCTTGAGAAGAAAGCGGAACGCCTCTCTCCTCAAGCATAGCCTGAAACTGTGCTGTATCCATACGCCAGTCCTTTCCTTCATTTTTTATTCATTCGACACGCGCGCGATTCTTCCTTGTTCCAAATACACTAATAATATCGAAATATCGGCAGGATTTACTCCGGAGATGCGCGAAGCTTGCGCAATCGACAATGGCCGCACTTGTTTTAGTTTTTGCCGCGCTTCTGTCGCTAAGCCGTGAATGGCGTCATAATCGATATCTTCCGGAATCTTTTTATTTTCCATTTTTTTGAGACGCTCAACTTGTTGCAGCGATTTTTGAATATATCCTTCGTATTTAATTTGAATTTCCACTTGTTCCGCTACTTCCGGCGAAATCTCTTCTTCAGCCGGAGCAAGCTGTTTAATATGTTCATATGTCATCTCCGGACGCCGCAATAAGTCAGCAGCGCGAATGCCGTCTTTCAGCTCGCTGCCACCAGCTTCGCGGATGACTTTCTGCACTTCCGGAGTCGGTTTGATAATAAATGTTTGCAGCCGTTTTTTCTCTCTTTCGATCGCTTCTTTTTTCGCTAAAAACTTTTGATATCGCTCTTCAGAAATAAGGCCGATTTTATAGCCAAGCTCTGTGAGACGCAAATCGGCATTGTCATGACGAAGCAACAGGCGGTATTCGGCACGGGACGTCAATAATCGATATGGTTCGTTCGTTCCTTTTGTGACGAGGTCGTCGATCAACACGCCAATATACGCATCGGAACGGCTTAAAATGATCTCTTCTTTGCCAAGCGCCCGGCGAGCCGCGTTGATCCCCGCCATAATTCCTTGTCCTGCCGCTTCCTCATATCCGGACGTTCCGTTAATTTGCCCAGCTGTGTACAAATTTTTCACCAGCTTTGTTTCCAACGTTGGCCATAATTGCGTTGGAACGATGGCGTCATACTCAATTGCATAACCCGCCCGCATTAACTGCGCCTTTTCAAGGCCAGGAATCGTCGCTAGCAGCTGCCGCTGAATATGTTCCGGCAAGCTCGTCGACAATCCTTGCACATACACTTCTTCCGTTTCGCGTCCTTCCGGCTCTAAAAAGATTTGGTGGCGCGGTTTATCATGGAAACGGACGATTTTATCTTCAATCGATGGGCAATAACGCGGACCTGTCCCTTTGATCATTCCGGAATACATTGGCGATAAATGCAAGTTTTCATCGATAATCCGATGTGTTTCTGGCGTCGTATACGTTAGCCAGCATGGCAACTGGTCAGTAATATATTCTGTCGTTTCATAAGAAAATGCCCGCGGCACATCGTCCCCTGGCTGAATTTCCGTTTTGCTATAGTCAATCGTGCGGCTGTTGACGCGCGGCGGTGTTCCTGTTTTAAAGCGGACAAGCTCAAAACCAAGCTCTTCTAAATGCTCTGAGAGCTTAATCGACGGTTGTTGGTTGTTCGGACCGCTTGAATACTTAATGTCTCCAATAATAATTTCTCCGCGCAAAAATGTTCCTGTCGTAATAACAACCGTTTTTGCATAATAATGTGCTCCCGTATGGGTAATAACCCCTTTGCATGCGCCGTCTTCCACGATCAAACGTTCCACTTTTCCTTGCAATAATGTCAGATTTTCTTGATTTTCAAGCGTTTTTTTCATTTCGCGCTGATACAGCACTTTGTCCGCTTGCGCGCGCAGCGCCCGCACCGCTGGGCCTTTTCCGGTATTGAGCATCCGCATTTGGATATATGTTTTATCAATATTTCTCGCCATTTCCCCGCCTAACGCGTCGATTTCACGGACGACGATTCCTTTCGCCGGGCCGCCGATTGACGGGTTACATGGCATAAACGCGATCATATCAAGGTTTAACGTAATCACTAACGTCTTTGCGCCAATGCGCGCCGCCGCTAACGCCGCTTCACAACCAGCATGGCCGGCGCCGACGACGATGACGTCATACGAACCACCATGATAGTCCATAACGACTCCTCCTTCATTATTTTCCTAAACAAAATTGCGAAAACAGCTGGTCAATTAAGCTCTCATGCACCGTATCGCCAATAATTTCGCCAAGAAGCTCCCATGCCCTTGTTAAATCAATTTGGACAAGATCGACAGGCATTCCTGATTCAATTCCAGAAATCGCATCTTCGACCGCTTTTTTTGCTTGCTGAAGCAAAGCAATATGGCGCGAATTCGAAACATACGTCAGATCGCCCGCTTCGACGGCACCGCTGAAAAACATGTTAGAAATGGCGGTTTCTAAATCTTCAATTCCTTTTTCATGCAGTAAAGATGTCGTTATAATCGGGCGCCCTCCCGCTAATTGCTTGACCCGATCCATGTCAATATGTTGCGGCAAATCTGTTTTGTTCACAATAACGATGAAATCCATCCCTTTGACCATGTCAAAAAGCTTTTCATCCTCTGCTGTCAGCGGCTCATGATAATTTAACACAAGCAAAATTAAATCAGCTTCCTTTAGCATTTGCCGGGAACGTTCGACACCGATGCGCTCCACGATATCTTCTGTTTCGCGAATCCCCGCTGTATCGATCAACCGAAGCGGAACGCCGCGGACATTCACGTACTCTTCAATCACATCGCGCGTCGTTCCGGGAATGTCCGTAACAATCGCCTTGTTTTCGTGCACAAGCGCATTTAATAACGATGACTTTCCAACATTCGGTCTGCCGATAATGACCGTCGCCAAACCTTCCCGCAAAATTTTGCCCTGCTGCGCGGTTTGCAGCAATTTTTCAATTTGTTCCCGCACATACTGCGCCTTTTCCATTAACAGATGCGGCGTCATTTCTTCGATATCGTCGTATTCAGGATAATCAATGTTCACTTCTACATGTGCGAGCGTTTCTAAAATCGCCTGCCGCAATTCGCGAATTCGTTTCGATAAGCGCCCTTCCATTTGTTGCAGCGCCACACTCATCGCCCGGTCCGTTTTCGCCCGAATCAAATCGATGACCGCTTCCGCTTGAGATAAGTCAATTCTTCCGTTTAAAAACGCGCGTTTCGTAAATTCTCCGGGCTCGGCAAGCCGCGCCCCGTTGGTTAGCACAAGCTGCAACACGCGATTGACGGAAACCAGACCGCCATGGCAGTTAATTTCGACAACATCTTCTCTCGTAAATGTCTTTGGCGCGCGCATGACCGATACCATCGCCTCTTCGACCGTTTGCCCGCTGTTTGGATCGACAATATGACCGTAATGGATCGTATGGGACGGAACGTCCTTAAGGCGTTTCCCGCTTGGGCTTTTGAAAATGCGATCGGCAATGGCTATCGCTTCGTCGCCGCTCAGTCTGACAATCGCGATTGCTCCTTCTCCCATCGGTGTGGAGATAGCGGCAATCGTATCAAATTCCATTACTTTCTCACCTCTCTTTGCTGACAGACAAAAAACCGATCTATCTATATGTTAGACAACTCCCGTTGCCAATAATGATTTATCCACAATTTTTAGCTAATCATTTCAATTTTAACTTATCCACATGTGAATAACAATATGAAGTGCTTATTCAGCTAAAAACGCAGACGTGAAGTACAATCGTTAAATAAAAAATAAAGAAGAAAAAGAGGCTGCCTCGCTTGTTTAAGAGATAGCCCCTTTTCATCCAGATGATTTGTCACTTGATTGGAGATATGACAACATAACGGCGCGGTTCCTCTCCAACCGAATAAGTAGTCACTTGTTCATGGTTTGCCAATGTAGCATGAATAATTTTCCGCTCATGCGCTGGAAGCGGCTCCAGTCTTATTTCTTTACCAGTTTGTGCCGCTTTTTCCGCTAACTTTTGCGCCAACTGAATAAGCGTTTTTTCTCTTCTTTCCCGGTAATTTTCCGCGTCGACAATGATGGAAACATATTCTTTTGCATAGCGGTTGGCGACAAGCTGAGTTAATAATTGCAAGGAATTTAATGTTTGTCCATGTTTTCCGATCAGCAAACCGACTTGTTCCCCCGTAATCATGAATGTGACATGGTTACCGTTTTGCTGTTTCTCAATGTTTACTGCTGTTGCTCCCATCTGTTTTACAACATTTTTTAAAAATAACTCCGCCTCTTCAACGGGGTCTGCTATAAGTTTTGCTTTAACAACCGCTGGTTTGCTCCCGAAAATTCCAAATAACCCCTTTTTCCCTTTTTCTACCACAATAATTTCTGCGCGGTCTCTCGAAACACCGAGCTGTTGCAATGCCAACTGCACAGCCTCCTCAACAGTAGCGGCGGTCGCGGTCACTTCTTTCACTTTTTCGTTCCTCCTGAACGGGCAGAATCAATATTTGGTCCTTTAATGAAGTACGTTTGCGCAATGGAAAAAATATTTCCGACTACCCAATAAAGCGATAAAGCAGCTGGAAAATTAATTGCGAAAATCACGATCATGATCGGCATCATCCAAAGCATCATCACCATTTGCGGATTTTGTTGCCCTGTGTCAGCCATTACGATTTTTTGTTGGATGAATGTCGTAATCCCTGCGACAATCGGCAAAATATAAAATGGATCCTTTTCGCCAAGATCAAACCATAAAAAGTTATGTTCCGCAATTTCTTTCGTGCGCATAATGGCGTGATAAAATCCGATTAAAATCGGCATTTGAATGAGAATAGGAAAACATCCTGCCATCGGGTTGACGCCGTGCTTTTGAAACAACAACATCATTTCTTGTTGGAGCTTTTGTTGCGTTTGCATATCTTTGGAGCTGTATTTCTCCCGAAGCTTTTGTATTTCCGGTTGTAGCGCTTGCATCGCTTTCGCGTTTTTCGTTTGCTGGATCATTAATGGCAAAATGAGCAAACGAATGAAAATTGTGACGACAATAATCGACAATCCATAGCTTCCGCCGAAAACGCCAGCGACATACTTGATTAACCAAGAGAGCGGGTATACGATATATTCATTCCAAAAACCTTTACTCTCCGGCGTAATTGGTTCGTTAATTTGCGTACATCCTGATATGATTATAAGCAGCGCTGTCAACAAAATCGTTAACCAAATTCGCCTCTTCACCATCTTTTTCCTCCTAACCGACAAATTCGCATATCCTGAGCATCCTAAGTATGTATTTTAACATCATTGCAAACAAAATGGGCGCTCTTTTTTATTTTCTCTCTCTTTTTAGCGCGCCCGCCTTGCGCAATACATGGAGCAGACTGCTCTTCACCTCAAAATATGTCATGTCCGCAGCTGGAAGCCTAGCGATAATGACATAATCTTTTCCTGGCAAAATATCGTCTTTCATTTCTAAAAAAGCTTGGCGAATGTAACGTTTAATTCGATTCCTAACAACCGCCTTCCCTAGCTTTTTGCTCACTGATAACCCGATCCGAAAATACGGCTGTTCAGGACGGTCAAGCATATAAATGACAAATTGCCTGTTCGCCATTGACGTACCGCGCTGAAACACCTCTTGAAATTCTTTGTTTTTCTTTATGCGATACTTTTTCTTCATACCACGGAAACACTCCATCTTTTTTCTATATCCAGACATCGCTGCGAAAAAAGACCACTGAAACTTCAGTGGCCTATGCGGATAATACTTTTCTTCCTTTACGACGACGACGCGCAAGCACTTTTCTTCCATTTCTCGTGCTCATGCGCGCACGGAACCCATGAACTTTGCTGCGTTTCCGTCTATTTGGTTGATATGTCCGTTTCATCTATGACACCTCCCTGAGGAATAACTGTTACAGGCAGTCTTTCTAATTATATTGAACAATCAGGCAAAATGTCAACCGCCCCAAGACTTTCCCCGCGTTTTTTATGAATATGTGGATAAGTTTCGGACACCGTTTAACATTATTCACATCATTTATCGACATTTTTTTCACACTTTTCACTATGTGGATAAGTATTTTTTCACACCGGTTGCTTTTTGTGGATAATTTTAAAAATCCATTGCAACACGCCAGTTTATTTGCTATTATTATTGTGTTTTCACTATGGATAATTATGTGGACAAAAAAAATTATCCACAAATTGTGGATACATTGTGGATATATTTTTTCACAGCTTGTTTATAAAGTTATCCACATGCGGTGGATTTTGTCGAAATACCATCTTCTTTCCTTATTATTGTATTTCCACAATTCTTTTTTAACAATCCTCTGATAAAGGAGGGGGCAACTGGTGGAAAACATCCATGATTTATGGAATCGTGTGCTTGGGGAAATTGAAAAGAAAATTAGCAAGCCGAGTTTTGAAACTTGGTTGAAATCAACAAAAGCCCACTCTTTACGAGGTGACACGCTTGTCATTGTAGCCCCAAACGAGTTTGCGAGAGATTGGCTTGATTCCCGCTATTCTCGTTTGATTGCTGAAACCATTTACGACATCACCGGAGAAGAGCTTTCTGTTAAATTCATTATTCCTCCTAATCAATCCGAAGATGATTTTGAGCTTCAGCAATCTTTGAAAAAGCAGCGGAAGTCATACGAGGAACCAGCCGATTTCCCGCAAAGCATGCTGAATCCAAAATATACGTTCGATACGTTTGTCATCGGTTCTGGCAACCGCTTCGCCCATGCCGCTTCATTAGCGGTCGCGGAAGCGCCAGCGAAAGCATACAATCCGCTATTTATTTACGGCGGAGTTGGATTAGGAAAAACGCATTTAATGCATGCGATCGGCCACTACGTCATCGAACATAATCCGTCCGCCAAAGTAGTGTATCTATCTTCAGAAAAATTTACAAACGAGTTTATTAACGCGATCCGCGACAACCGTCCGGACGATTTTCGCAACAAATACCGGAATGTTGACGTTCTACTAATTGATGATATTCAGTTTTTGGCAGGAAAAGAACAAACGCAAGAAGAATTTTTCCATACATTTAACACGCTGCATGAAGAAAGCAAACAAATTGTCATTTCCAGCGACCGGCCGCCAAAAGAGATTCCGACATTGGAAGACCGCCTTCGCTCACGGTTTGAATGGGGGCTCATTACGGATATCACTCCTCCTGATTTAGAGACGAGGATCGCTATCCTCAGAAAAAAAGCGAAAGCGGAAGGATTTGATATTCCGAATGAAGTGATGCTCTATATCGCCAATCAAATTGACTCTAACATTCGGGAATTGGAAGGAGCCCTCATACGCGTCGTCGCTTACTCATCATTGATCAATAAAGAAATTAACGCTGACTTAGCCGCAGAGGCGTTAAAGGACATTATTCCAAACAGCAAGCCGAAAGTGATTACTATCCAAGATATTCAGCGCGTTGTCGGCCAGCATTTCAATATCAAACTGGAAGACTTTAAAGCTAAGAAAAGAACGAAGTCTGTTGCTTTTCCGCGGCAAATCGCCATGTATCTTTCGAGGGAACTTACGGATTGCTCATTGCCGAAAATCGGGGATGAGTTCGGAGGTCGCGACCATACCACTGTCATTCATGCCCATGAAAAAATTTCTAAGCTTCTGCAGACGGACGTCCAGCTGCAAAAACATATTAAAGAAATTCAAGAGAAACTGAAACAGTTGTGAATAACTGTCGAATAACTGCGCGAATTACACACAGTCTATCCACATGTGGACAGGCTGTGTTTCCTTTACTTTTTTGACTTATCCACATTTCAACAACCTTTATTACTACTACTGCTTTCTTTTTTTATTTTTATATTATAAAAAAATAATTTATTTCCCTATACCGTAGGAGGCTTGTGTAATGAAAATTACAATCGATCGAGAAGCATTGGTTCAAAGTGTCCAAGATGTCATGAAAGCTGTGTCCCCTCGCACTACCATTCCGATTTTGACAGGAATAAAAATTACGGCAACCCCGCAAGGAGTCACGTTAACGGGAAGCGATTCCGACATTTCAATTGAATCTTTTATCCCAACGGAAGACGAAGATAAAGTACTTGTCGAAATAGCAGAAACCGGCAGCATTGTGCTGCAAGCCCGCTTTTTTTCAGAAATCGTAAAAAAACTGCCGGAAAAGACAGTTGAAATCGAAGTACAGCCTAATTTCTTAACCGTGATTCGTTCAGGAAAAGCGGAATTTAGCCTAAATGGTCTCGACGCCGAAGAATATCCAAGACTTCCGCAAATCGAAGAGGAAAATGTTTTCGAAATTCCAACGGACTTGTTAAAAACGATTATCCGGCAAACGGTATTTGCCGTTTCCGTTTCAGAAACGCGGCCAATCTTGACAGGTGTCAACTGGAGAATCGAAGACGAGGAACTAATCTGTACTGCAACAGACAGCCATCGCCTTGCATTGCGAAAAGCAAAAATTGAGACGGAAAATCACCAGTCGCATAATGTCGTCATTCCGGGAAAAAGCTTAAACGAACTAAGCAAAATTTTGGATGACAGCAATGCTCCTGTCAAAATTGTTATTACGGCGAATCAAATTTTATTTAAAACAAAACGTTTATTATTCTTCTCTCGCTTGCTTGATGGAAACTATCCGGAAACATCCCGGCTTATTCCAACGGATAGCAAAACGGATATTATCGTGAATGCGAAAGAGTTTTTACAAGCGATTGATCGCGCTTCTTTATTAGCGAGAGAAGGAAGAAACAATGTTGTCAAACTAACGACGCTCAGTGATGGCATCATTGAAATTTCCTCCGTTTCACCGGAAATCGGAAAAGTAACGGAGGAAATTCAAAGCGAATCTATCGAAGGAGAGGAATTAAAAATTTCTTTCAGCGCAAAATATATGATGGACGCGTTAAAAGCGCTTGACGGTACAGACATTAAAATCAGCTTTACCGGCGCGATGCGGCCGTTTTTGCTTCGCCCTCTCCATAGCGACTCGATGCTTCAGCTTATTTTACCGGTAAGAACGTATTAACATTTGCGAAAGCTGCTAAATCTTAGCAGCTTTCTTTGCTAGCGCTCTGTTTTTTCGTTAAAATAAAAAAATGGGCAGTTTTTAGAAAGCGAGCGATGAATAGATGGAGAAAAAAGTAACCATTGCGACAGAAACGATTACGCTTGGCCAATTGCTAAAACTCGTGCAAGCCGTTGGTACGGGCGGCGCTGTGAAATGGTTTTTGCAAACAAATGAAGTGCTCGTCAACGGAGAAAAAGAAACTCGCCGCGGGCGAAAATTAAAAAATGGAGACAAAGTCGAAGTCGAAGGACTCGGCACGTTTATCGTAACGAGGGCAGAGTAGGTGAAGAGCCGTTGTTTTTAACACATTTATCGTTAAAAAATTATCGCAATTACAAGAGTGAAACGATACAGTTCGCAAATAACGTAAATATTATTTTAGGAGAGAACGCCCAAGGGAAAACGAACATGATGGAAGCCATCTACGTTTTAGCGATGGCAAAATCACACCGGACAGCAAACGACAAAGATCTCATTCGTTGGGATGAAGACTATGCTAAAATAGAAGGAAGGGCAACAACAAAAAGCGGTGCGCTATCATTGGAGCTCATTATTTCGAAAAAAGGAAAAAAGGCAAAATGCAACCATGTTGAGCAGCAGCGATTAAGCCAATATGTCGGTCATTTAAATATCGTGATGTTTGCTCCTGAAGATTTAAACTTAGTGAAAGGAAGCCCACAAGTAAGACGGCGTTTTGTCGATATGGAAATCGGGCAAGTGTCGCCTGTCTATATACATGATTTAAGTCAATACCAAAAGCTATTGCAGCAGCGAAACCATTATTTAAAAATGTTGCAAACGCGCGAGCAGCAAGATGAAACAGTATTAGATATCTTGACAGAACAGCTTATTCCGCTAGCGGCTAAAATCACGTTAAAGCGGCATGAATTTTTGCTTTTGCTGGAGAAATGGGCTGCGCCGATTCACCGTGAGATTAGCCGCGGGTTAGAAACGTTGCAAATTCAATATCGCCCTTCTGTTGACGTATCAGAAAGGATGGAGTTGTCGAGAATAATAGAAGCATATAGCGAAAAGTTTGCTACAATAAAAGAGAGGGAAATCCAGCGAGGAATGACGCTTGCTGGTCCGCATCGTGACGATATTTTGTTTAGCGTAAACGGAAAAGATGTCCAAACATTTGGCTCCCAAGGACAACAACGAACAACAGCGCTATCCATCAAATTGGCGGAAATTGAATTAATCTTTTCTGAAATCGGTGATTACCCCATTCTTTTGCTTGATGATGTGCTATCGGAACTGGATGACTTTCGGCAAACCCATCTCCTTGACGCAATCCGGCAAAAAGTGCAGACGTTTGTAACGACAACGAGCATTGACGGAATCGAACATGACATCATCAAGGAAGCAGCCATTTACAAAGTCCATTCCGGTCATGTTACCGCCCCTCTTTGTGATTAAGTTTTTGAACGTTTGGAAGGAAAGCGTAGGTGATTTGCATGACAATGGAACAAAAAGTCGAACATACGTATGATGCAAGCCAAATTCAAGTTTTAGAAGGACTGGAAGCGGTCCGTAAACGTCCAGGGATGTACATTGGCTCCACTGGTCCAAAAGGGCTGCATCATCTCGTATGGGAGATTGTCGATAACAGCATTGATGAGGCGTTAGCCGGTTATTGCACGGAAATAAACGTGACGATCGAAAAAGATGGCAGCATAACGGTTACAGACAACGGGCGCGGCATTCCTGTTGACATTCAGGAGAAAATGGGACGTCCGGCTGTCGAAGTCATTATGACCGTGCTCCATGCAGGAGGAAAATTTGGCGGTGGCGGCTATAAAGTGTCGGGGGGACTGCACGGCGTCGGTGCTTCCGTCGTGAACGCTTTATCCGAAGAACTGGAAGTGTATGTGCACAGAGATGGAAAAATTCATTATCAAAAATATCAGCGCGGCGTTCCTTGCACGGATTTGCAAGTGGTTGGAGAAACGGATCGGACAGGCACTACCGTTCATTTTAAGCCTGATCCGGAAATTTTTACGGAAACGACAGAGTTCGATTATGAAACGTTGGCGACCCGCCTCCGCGAGCTGGCTTTTTTAAATCGCGGCCTTAAAATAACACTTGAAGATAAGCGGGTGGAAAATCGAAAAAATGAATATTGTTACGAAGGCGGTATTCAGTCTTACGTTAAACATTTAAATCGGACGCGTGAAGTGCTTCATGAGGAGCCGATTTACATTGTTGGGGAACGCGATGGAATTTATGTAGAAATTGCTTTCCAATATAACGATAGCTATAGCAGCAATATCTATTCTTTTGTTAACAACATTCATACACACGAAGGCGGGACGCACGAATCCGGTTTTAAAATGGCGCTGACGCGCATTATTAACGATTACGCACGCAAACAACAAATTTTCAAAGATAATGATCCAAATTTAACTGGTGAAGATGTTCGCGAAGGGTTAACAGCGATCGTTTCGATCAAACATCCGGCCCCGCAGTTTGAGGGACAAACAAAAACAAAGCTTGGAAACAGCGACGCACGGACGGTTACCGATGCGGTTTTCTCCGAACAATTTGAAACGTTTTTGCTGGAAAACCCAACCATTGCTAGAAAAATTGTTGAAAAAGGGATGATGGCGGCGCGGGCGCGCTTGGCGGCCAAAAAAGCACGGGAACTTACACGGCGAAAAAGCGCGCTTGAAATTTCTAATTTGCCTGGAAAACTAGCGGATTGTTCCTCCAAAGACCCCTCCATCAGTGAATTGTACGTGGTCGAAGGAGATTCCGCAGGCGGGTCGGCGAAGCAAGGAAGAGATCGTCATTTTCAGGCAATTTTGCCGCTTCGCGGAAAAATTATTAACGTTGAAAAGGCGCGGCTTGACAAAATTTTATCCAACAATGAAGTTCGTGCCATTATTACCGCGCTGGGCACGGGAATCGGCGAAGATTTTGATATTACGAAAGCGCGCTACCATAAAATCATTATTATGACAGATGCTGATGTTGACGGGGCGCACATCCGCACATTATTGCTCACTTTCTTTTATCGTTATATGCGCGAATTTATCGAACGGGGATATGTATACATCGCCCAACCGCCGCTTTATAAAATTGAGCAAGACAAACAAGTAAGGTATGCCTATAACGACCGGCAGCTTGAAAAAATTCTTGCCGAATTGCCGGAAAATCCGAAACCGACGATTCAACGTTATAAAGGTCTTGGAGAAATGAACCCGGAACAATTATGGGAAACAACGATGAATCCAGAAACAAGAACGCTGCTTCAAGTCAGCCTTCAAGATGCAATTGAAGCTGACGAGACGTTTGAAATTTTGATGGGAGATAAAGTAGAGCCAAGAAGACAGTTCATTGAAGAAAATGCGCGATATGTGAAAAACTTGGACATTTAACCGGAGAGTGTTGAGCAATCACCCTCCCCGCCGAAAATTTTTTTAAGGGAGGTTTTATGAATGTCAGAAAACCAACATCCGCGTATCCGTGAAGTTAATATAAGCCAAGAGATGCGCTCTTCGTTTCTTGATTATGCGATGAGCGTCATCGTATCGCGGGCATTGCCTGACGTGCGCGATGGGTTAAAGCCAGTGCATCGCCGCATTTTGTACGCGATGCATGATCTCGGAATGACCGCGGACAAACCATACAAAAAGTCGGCCCGCATCGTCGGCGAGGTCATCGGTAAATACCACCCTCACGGCGACGCGGCGGTGTACGATACGATGGTCCGCATGGCGCAAGATTTTAACTATCGCTATATGCTTGTAGACGGACATGGAAATTTTGGCTCTATTGACGGTGACGCGGCCGCAGCGATGCGTTACACAGAAGCGCGCATGTCGAAAATTGCGATGGAAATGTTGCGCGACATTAACAAAGACACGATTGACTATCAAGATAACTACGACGGTTCAGAAAAAGAGCCTGTCGTACTGCCGTCGCGCTTTCCGAATTTATTGGTAAACGGTTCTTCGGGAATCGCTGTCGGGATGGCGACGAACATTCCGCCGCATCAGCTCGGTGAGGTGATCGACGCCATTTTAGCGTTAAGCAAAAACCCTGACATGACTGTAGCCGATTTAATGGAGCATATTCCAGGGCCGGATTTTCCGACAGCGGGGCAAATCATTGGGCGGAGCGGCATTCGCAAAGCGTATGAAACAGGACGCGGATCGATAACATTGCGCGCCAAAGCCGAAATTGAGCAGCAGCCAAACGGAAAAGAGATGATCATCGTTCGCGAGCTTCCTTATCAAGTCAATAAAGCGAAATTGATTGAACGCATTGCCGAGCTTGTTCGTGAAAAGAAAATTGACGGCATTACCGATTTGCGCGACGAATCCGATCGCAGCGGAATGCGAATTGTCATTGAAGTGCGAAAAGATGCGAACGCGAAGGTCATCTTGAACAATTTATATAAACATACTGCAATGCAAACGAGCTTTGGCATTAACATGCTCGCGCTCGTTGATGGCCAGCCGAAAGTATTAAACTTAAAAGAATGCCTGCAGCATTATTTAGACCATCAAAAAACGGTCATCCGCCGCCGCACGGCATATGAGTTGAAAAAAGCGGAAGCACGCGCTCATATTTTGGAAGGCCTTCGCATTGCCCTTGATTATCTCGATGAAGTGATTAATCTAATCCGCAGCTCAAAAACGACAGAAATTGCCAGAGAAGGACTTATGCAGCGATTTTCGCTCAGCGAAAGACAAGCTCAGGCAATTTTGGACATGCGTTTGCAGCGTTTGACAGGGTTAGAACGAGAAAAAATTGAACAAGAGTATCAAGAGCTGATTCGCTTGATTGCTGAATTAAAGGCGATTTTAGCCGATGAAGAAAAAGTGTTGCAAATTATTCGCGATGAATTGACAGAAATTAAAGAGCGGTTTAACGATGAGCGGAGAACAGAAATTGTCGCTGGAGGAGCCGAAGAATTTGAGGATGAAGATTTAATTCCGCGCGAAAACATCGTGATTACGCTCACACATAAAGGGTATATTAAGCGGTTGCCGGTTTCGACTTATAAAAGTCAGAAACGAGGCGGACGAGGCGTCCAAGGCATGCATACGAACGAAGATGACTTTGTCGAACATCTTTTGATCACATCCACTCATGATACGGTTTTATTTTTTACAAACAAAGGAAAAGTATACAGGGCAAAAGGATACGAAATTCCTGAATTCGGCCGGACTGCTAAAGGAATTCCGCTCATTAATCTTTTAGAACTCGATAAAGACGAGTGGATTAACACGATTATCCCTATCGACAATGAATTTGATGACAATTTATATTTATTCTTTACAACCAAACAAGGAATCGCCAAACGGTCTCCATTATCTTCATTTGCCCATATTCGTAACAACGGTTTAATTGCCATTCATTTGCGTGAAGGAGATGAGCTGATTTCCGCCAAGTTAACGGATGGCTCGAAACATATTATTGTCGGGACGAAAAACGGAATGCTCATCCGTTTTCCGGAGACGGATGTGCGGGCAATGGGACGAAGCGCAACAGGAGTCAAGGCGATTACGCTGGAAGATGGCGATGAAGTTGTCGGCATGGAAATTTTAGAGGATGGTTGCGATGTATTAGTTGTTACGAAAAACGGCTATGGCAAGCGCACCCCGGCTTCAGAATACCGCATACAAAGCCGCGGCGGAAAGGGAATAAAAACATGTAATATTACCGAGAAAAATGGTCCGATTGTTGCGGTGAAGACGGTGACCGGTGAAGAGGACTTAATGCTTATTACCGCGAGCGGCATTCTTATTCGCATTGCTGTCAGTGATATTTCACGAATGGGGCGAAATACACAAGGAGTAAAATTGATTCGCCTGTCCGACGATAATGAACATGAGTATGTTGCGACAGTGGCGAAAGTCCCGAAAGAAGAGAAAGAAAATGAAGCAGAGGAAGAAGATCATTAATTGTGTACAATGGTTCGAAAGGTGCAGCCTTTTGAACCATTTTTTATTAAAGCACTACAACGATCGTATCAACAATGTTAGTATAAAAATGGGATAGAAGTAGGGAGGTGGCACGATGATCCGGGTGAAACTTCACCAGTTGCAAGAAGGATGTATTCTCGCTGAAGATGTGCTTGGCAAGACCCAAAAGACAATCATGCCTAAAAATACGATACTGACACCATATTTATTAAACGTGTTGGAAAAATTTTTAATTCAAGAAGTGTACGTTGAACCAGTTCTGGCAAATGGAAAACCATTTAAGCCGGCTGAATTGCTGGATCGGCGTGAAGAGGATAGCCCTAGCGATGAACAGCCGATATCCCTCTATTTACAAGCAGTTCAAAAATATAAAAAAGCATTTCAATCGTGGCAATCCGGTGCTCCTATTGATATAGGACAAATAAGAAACATTATTATTCCTTTATTCGATAAATTGATACATAACCGTAAAAAATTACTAGCGTTACATCGTTATGTGACAAAGGAAGACTATTTATACCATCACGCTGTTAGCGTCGGATTATTATCGGGATTTTTGGCAAAACAATTAAATTATAGTAAAAGTGATTGTTATCAAATTGTGCTGGCGGGGATATTGTCCGACTGCGGCATGGCGAGGGTGGACAAAAGGATTTTGACAAAAAACTCGGCACTTACTACTCATGAATATGAAGAAATGAAACAGCATACAGTGATCGGTTATCGAATGGTCGAAAAAATAAAGACTTTAAAAGAAGGAGTAAAATTGGCTGTATTACAGCATCATGAACGAATTGATGGAACTGGCTATCCGTTTGGAATTCGCGGCCAGCAAATTCACCCATACAGCAAAATAGTAGCTGTAGCTGACGTTTATCACGCGATGACATCCGAACGTCTTTATCGGTCCAAACAATCCCCTTTTAAAGCGCTCGAAAAAATTCAAATTGAACAGTTTGGAAAATTAAGTATGGAAGCGATACAAATATTGCTAGACAATTTAATTAATTTTCATGTAGGGACAGTTGTCAAATTGTCAAACGGTGAAATGGCAGAAATCGTTTTTATACAACGGGAAGCGCCGACAAGACCGATTGTCAAAATCGTTGATAAAGATGAATTTCTTTCTTTAAGCGAACATCGGGATATTTATATTGAGGAAGTTGTTTATAACGACTAGGAGCAAAAGATTTTTTGAAGAATACTCTTGAACAGCAGCTGTAATAGTGATAGAATAAAGCTCGTCTGATCAAAATATATATAACTCTGAAAAAATATGTTGACTTTCATTCGAATTTTAGTTATTATTTAATAGCTGTCATTTTTCAAAGTTTAACACTACAACTTTAAAGTTCCTTGAAAACTAAACAAAACGCAAGCGTCAATAAGAAAAGCGAAGGCGACTGATTAGCCCCGATAGGCCGCTTTGGGGCTCGCGAGGAGGCTGTTG